>Ga0206683_10000336_pt1 | contig 35468 bp, 28 predicted proteins | sample M280m12015metaG_FD_155483 | JGI IMG/M metagenome (GOLD analysis project Ga0206683, IMG submission 155483) | Ammonia-oxidizing marine archaeal communities from Monterey Bay, California, United States - M2 80m 12015 | ecosystem: Environmental > Aquatic > Marine > Intertidal zone | place: USA...
TGATGTTCATCGAGTTGTAAACGCCGGCTATCTGGTTGATGATATAGGAATGTGGACCGGCAACGTTGATCACGACCGGTGACTCGACCGAGCGACCATCGTTGAGCGTCACTCCGCTTACTCGATCTTTTTCACGATCGACTGACACTACTTCGGCGTCGAACCAGAACTCGGCACCGTTTGCCTCCGCTCCACGTTGGAGATTGTGACACGATAACTGGGGGTCGCTCACATAGCCCGCCTCCGCTGAGAAGTATGCCCCGGTGATTGAACCGTGCGGATCATCCCAGAAGTGTTTGTCGTCAGGTCGCTTCGGGGGTCCGAATAGTCCCGTGTCGAGAATAGGAAGCCGAGCCTTCACGTCGTCGACCGACCATGTCTCGAATGGAATTCCGATGTCGGCCCATAGTGTTGCGACCCGTTCTGCGTGGTGATCGTCGTCGGTACGAATGAGTAGCTGACCGCATTGGTGATACTCGATGAGACCGAGCTCGTCATCGGCTCCTATGTAGTTCTCCCAATCATTCCAGTACTGGGCTCCCTCCCACGCCAGTGTTACGCCCTCAGTGGTCGAATAGCTGAACCGTACGATGGCACATGAATTGATAGTGGAACCGGCACCGGCCGCAGAAGCTTTGTCGACGTTGAGTGTCTTCCACCCGCGGAGCGCTAGTTCGTGTGCTGTGGCACAACCGATCACCCCCGAACCGATGATGATGGCGTCGAATCGAGTCGTGGTCATGAGTACTCCTCAGGTTTCTTGAGATTTTGCATTACGGATATAATGTATAATAAATCCGACGTAGTCAACCATATTCGAGTGATTAGCGACGACGTAAATCTTGGACGGCAACAAGACCGAGCCTAAGTTCAATTAGTTGGCAATTTGACCGTAAATAGGGTCGTCTTTATCTCGCGACCCTGCAATAAACTTATTAGGCATTTTTTCGTCAATTGTTTCGATTTTCGTCCAATCAGCCCTTAGAAAACGTTTCGCGATACGCCATTGCCCATCTCGATCCTCGAAATAGTCAATGTACCTCCCACTGAAAGTCCACAACCTCTCAGGACTGTCTTCATCCGCCGGTTGAACATGGTAGGCAAGAATATAGGATTCGGCGATTGCCCCGTCGTCATTGAAATCTATTTTTGTGTTCGACAGGCGATGTTGGGTCGAGGAGTATCTTTTCCTCAATCTTTCAACAACCGGAAGAGCAAAATCTTCAATAGGTACAAATGCGTCAATTTGATACCCCTCTAATAAAGCCCCAGGGTGGAAAGCGGCGAGAATTGCATCAGGGTCTAGTCTGTCTATCCCACGTGTGTAAGAAAGAAGACAGTTCATTATTTGTTTTTCTGCGTTTTCGTAATCAGCCATTTTTCCTCAGTTCTTTAATTTAATTGGACTATTTGGATCAAGTACTTCTTGAAGTTCAATAACATTTCCATCTGGATCACGTCCATATGTAGCTCTGATTGTTCCGCTTCCCAGTTGGTCACTTTTAGGAGGCGGGGTATGAAATTTGATGCCCGCATTTAAAAGCCTTTGATACTCGGCATCTATGTCAACCACGTCAAAACATAGATGAGTGTAACCGTGGTCACAAACAGGTCGATTTGGATCTCCCCGAACGGGTTCCGGGGCAGAGTATTCGAAAATTTCTATATGAGTGTTATGGGCTCTAAGCATTACAGAATGTGCGGCAGAGTCTTTTAGACCAACTATTTGGTCGATTATCTCTTTCTTGTCCCATGAAGTTTCATACACGATTTCAAAACCAAGAACATTTTTGTAGAAATCAACCAACCTGTTTAGATCAGGTGTTGATATAGCAACATGGTGAATTCCGTTGATCATGACACTCCTAAATTTTTATTCGTAACAATTTTGTTTTTTAAAATTCCTCTGTGAGAATATTTACTTGGACTTCGATTGAGGGGTAATTAAGCCATGTCAAGCACAGTAATCGGTATCCCTACAGAGATAAAAACCGATGAAAGGCGTGTCTCGTTGACTCCAATGGCGGTTGGTGAGATTACAAGCAACGGAAGTCAAGTTGTTGTGCAATCCGGTGCTGGAGAAGGAGCAGGCTTTGGAAATAACCAATATGAAAAAGCCGGAGCCAAAATCGTTGAAACGGCAGAAGATGTCTTTAAAGAGTCCAAAATTATTGTGAAAGTCAAAGAACCACAAGAGGATGAGCGTAAATTGTTGACACCAGAACATACGCTATTCACCTACCTTCATTTAGCAGCCGACAAGAAGCAGACAGAAGATCTAATATCATCGAATTCGACTTGTATAGCATTTGAAACAGTTACTGATGACCAAGGCTCTCTACCTCTTTTAACTCCCATGTCCGCAATCGCTGGAAGGATGTCAATACAAGCTGGAGCGCACTGTTTAGAGGCGAAACAAGGAGGCGCCGGTGTTTTACTTGCAGGTGCACCTGGAGCAGAACCAGGAAGAGTAGTCGTAATTGGTTGTGGAGTGGTTGGAAGTAATGCTGTTGAAATTGCAGTCGGAATGGGTGCAGAAGTAATAGTTCTAGATAGAGACCAAAAAATTCTTGATTCTATTGATGAAAAATATTCCAGAAAAGTAAAAACTGTTTTTTCAAATGAAAGTGATCTTGTATCAGAGGTTTTGAAGGCTGATCTGACAATCGGAGCAGTTCTGCTGCCAGGTGCCAAAGCACCAAAATTGGTAAACAAAGAGATGGTTTCCGAAATGAAGTCGGGGTCTGTGATTGTCGACGTGGCAATAGACCAAGGTGGATGCGTAGAGACTGCGCATCCAACAACTCATTCAGATCCAACCTTCATCATCGATGAAGTGGTTCATTATTGTGTCGCAAATATGCCTGGTGCGGTGCCTCGAACAGCAACAATTTCTCTTACGAATACAATTCTTCCTTACGTTCTTACTTTGGCGAGTGAGGGTGTTAAGGAGGCACTAGTTTCAAATCCAAATTTTTTGAATGGTCTAAATGTTCACGCTGGAAAAATTTGTGAACCAGCAGTAGCAGAAGCTCACAATTTGGATTATATGGATCCGGCAGAAGCACTTTCCCTGTCTTTGAGCTAGTTCCCTGAAGGCAGATGTATGGGGAACATTTCCCGTATAAGCGAGTCTGAATCGGGTGGAATGTGCGTTGGCGGCGGTCCTTCTAGTATTTCCTTGACTACTTTGTTAGCGCGTTGACGAACATCTAAAGAACCCGCATCCTTCCAATCATCAGGGCTTAGACGATCACCAACCAGAGGGTAAACGTACTCGGTTTGCATCACATCGAGAGTCTGAGCATGGCCTAAAAAGTGTCCAGGTCCATTAATGACGTCTTTTATGACTTCAATAGCAACAGACTCGTCGTCAACTTCAATACCACGTACTGTTCGGGCTATTGAACCAAGCATGTCGTTATCAATTACCAATGCTTCTAACGAACAAGACAGCAAAGAGGCCAGCATCCCAGCTGATTCAAAGACGATGTTCGCTCCTGCCTGGGCGGCAAGCGTTACCGTGATTCCTTTTTCATGACCTGCTTGGTTGTCAGGCAATTTTGAATCTGCCATTCCAGCGGCAACACCGGAAGGAAGACCGATCCAATTAACAAGTTGAGCTGCTGCAGCATTAAGTATTGCCTCCTCACCTGAACCTCCTGACATCGCTCCTGTTCGTAAATCAGAGACAAAAGGCCACATGCCCATAGTGCAAGGGTGTCCAGAAGACATTAAATTCACGCAAGTTAAAGCTGCAAGGCATTCTGCAAGTGCTTGTGTCAATGAGCCTGCAAGTGTCGCTGGGGAAGTAGCACCGGCCTGTCCAGCTGAAAGTAAATTTATCGGCATTCCAACACGGACCTGTTCAGCCATGCAAAGAGTTGACTCTTCAGCAAATCTCAAAGGCGGGACAACGAACGTATTGTTGGCGATACAAAAAGGACGTTTTCGAAATTCATCCGAATCAGGATTCCCTGTGAGGGCAATATTGAACATTTTGGACATGTCGTGAACATGGTCAGGGTGAAAAAAAGATGTACCAATTGGTTTGGTAGTGCTACTCATCGCAGCATACGCAGTATTGAAATCTAAATCTTTAGAAGATTCCATGTCACGTGCCACGACAGTTCTAACGTACATATGAATGTTGTCTGATTTATCAATTATTCTGCCAATGTTAAAAATATCCTTAAGTTGGCTGTCTCTAAAAGTAGATGTTTCATGATCGAGTATCAGAACAGCAGCACCGCCAGTAGAAAAATGAACTCGATCTCCCCCAATTTCAAGATTGTGTTTTTCATCAAAACCGAAAAGTGTAAATTCTTTTGCTGCTGCATCTATCATCGAGAAAACTAGTTTCTTAGGAAACAAAAGACGTTCTTCAGAAGTGAAGGTTCCTCCATTAGAAGTTACTAGGTCAATGAATTCAGGGATTGCTTGCGCCATCCCCACTTCTTCAAGCAGTTCAAGTGCAGCATCAAAAATCTTTTCCATTTGAGAGACATTCAGCGGCTGAAACGAACCACCGGATAGGCCTGGTTTAACAGGCCTTGATTCCGGTGGTGGTGGTGTTGAGCGTTTAGCTATTCGAGCACTACGCCCGCCTGATCTTTTTGTAGGAGTTTCTTCGTTCATCTATTTTCTTATTTTCTCATTCAGTGGGTCGACAACTGCATCTTTTAGAACGGTAGCACGACATCGTTTATTCATAATTTCAATTTCAAAAACAGATCCAGGCGTTTCTAACTCTGGTGACACATAGGCAAAAGCGATACTTTTATCTGAGGTATGGCTCCATGTTCCACTTGTGGTTAAGCCAATTAGATCATCACCAACGTAAATTGGTTCATTGCCGCGACAATCAGTGTCATTTGTTTCAACTTCACAGTAAACAAGGACCATGTCGAGTTTTTCTGATTTCCTTTCATTTACTACATCTGAACCAAGGAAATCGCGTGAAAGGTCAACGAATCTCTCCAAGCGTGCCTCAATAGGAGTGATTTCAGTAGTTAACTCGGAACCCCAGGCTTTGTAAGCCTTTTCTATCCTCATCGAATTCATTGCATAGGATCCGTAGTGGCTCAAATTGTATGCAGCACCAGAATCAATTAAAGCCGTGTAAAGATTAATCATTTGATCAATTGGATGATGCAACTCCCAGCCCAGTTCACCGACGTAACTTACTCTCAGAGTCTTACAAGGAACACCAGCAATTTCAATTTCTTGAGCGGTTAACCAAGGAAAAGAGTCGTTAGAAAGATCTGCTGCTGTTAGTGGTTGAAGTACATCACGGGCTAATGGTCCGCTAATGGCGAGAATCGCTATTTCGTCGGTAACATCACGAATTGAAACCTCTTCATTTTCAGAGACATGTTGATTAAGCCAGTCCAAATCATGAAGTTCTCCCATGATCGAACTATTCAAATAAAACCGTTCGGGATCCAACTGGGTAATGGTCATTTCACACTCGATTCCACCAAGAGGAGTAAGCATGTGAGTTAAACGTATTCCACCATTGCTGGAAGGAAGCTTGTTAGCTGATAGTCGATCTAACAGTTTTGAAGAATCTTTTCCTGTTACTTCAATTTTTGTGAAAGCGGTTAGATCTGCAAGACCAACTTTTTCACGAACATTTCGACACTCTTGTCCTACAATTTCGAAAGCATTTGAGCGTCTAAACGAATGATCTTCAGGAATACCAAAATATTGGGGTCTTTCCCAACCGAAAATTTCTATCCACTGAGCATTTAAATCATCAAATTTTTCATATACAGGAGTTTTTTTAATAGGTCTGCCAGCGAAACGTTGCTCGCCTGGAGGTCGAACTTGGTACATTTCGTGAAATTCATCAATAGCTTTAGCACTCGCGTAGTCACCCTTTGGATATGTATGTGGACCAAATCTTCTGGGGTCCATTTCAGCAACATTTATTTCTGTTTGGCCATGAACTATCCACTGGGCTAAATATTTGCCTGCACCTGGGCCTTGAGTCACTCCGATAGAGGCACCAGCGCAAATCCAGTAATTTTTAAGTCCAGGAGCGGGACCCATGAGATACCCCGAGTCTGGAGTGTGAGTAATCGGACCAGAAACAGTTGTATGTATGCCAGCTTCTGCGAAAACAGGAATTCTTTTTGCGGCAAGCTCAAGCCAAGGCAACAAGACATCGTGGTTCGGTGGCGTCAGATAGAAATGAAGATCCCAGTCAATTCCGTCGACTCCATAAAGTTCAGCTCCTTCTCGCTCATATGGACCGACGATTAGACCGTCTATTTCTCTTCTGTAATAGCAGGAAGCTCTCGGATCTCGGATAACTGGCAGGTCGAAATCTAATTTCGCGACTTCAGGAATAGCTTCAGTAACTAAGTATTGATGAATAACAGAAACTATAGGAACCTCATAACCGACCATTTCACCTAACTGTGGCGCATAGCAGCCTGCAGCGTTTACGACATGTTCGGTTACGACCGAACCTTTATCAGTTACAACTTCCCATCTTCCATCAGGTAAAAGATTCATGTCGGTTACGAGAGTGTGACGTGCCACTTCCGCACCGAGTTGTCGCGCTCCTTTTGCCATCGCATTGGTTGAACTGCTTGGATCACTCCAACCATCATTTGGTGTCCAAAAGCCAAGTTTTACGTCACTTACATCCAGTAAAGGGTGATGATTGAGGATTTCATTTGGTGAAATGAGATGACTCTCAACTCCTACTATATTAAGCATGCCGTTTACGTAGCGAAACCAATCTACTTCATTGTCCGACAGAGCTAAACGAATTGCTCCTGTTTGATGCCAGCCGGCACTAAGTCCAGTTTCTTCCTCAAGTTCTGTGTATAGCTTTGGGGCTGCTGCATGTACCTTTGCCATATTCAGACTTCCTATGAAATGTGGTACAAGCCCAGCTGCATGCCAAGTAGAGCCGGAAGTTAGCTCCCCTTTTTCAATAAGTAAGATGTCAGTCCAACCTTCGTGCGCCAAATGATACAAAAGCCCAACGCCCATTACACCACCGCCGACAATTATGGCTTGATACTCTTCTTTCATTCTTAATTTCCTTAGTTTGTTCTACAGGCGAATTTTCTCTTTATTTGGATCATAGAAACTTTTTATCGATGGTGTTACTTTTAATCGACGTGTTGCCACTTCAATTTCCCATGTTCCTGAGTCAATCCAAGATTTAGTTACACCATCATTACTATGCGTGTATCCCATAGTAAGGCATCTGTCTTCTGTGTAACTCCACATTCCGCCAGTAGTTGTACCCACGAGTTCCCCATTCCGAAAAATAGGATCATCGTGATAACTCAGAATTTCTTGATCTTCAATTCTGAATTGGAGCAACCTTTTTGTTCTGACTTCGTCTCGCTGGGTTATCAGGGAGTCTTTCCCAACGAACCCATTTGGTTTGTCCCACGCCACTGCAAAAGCAAGACCAGCTTCAAGAGGAGTATCTGCTGCTGTAATGTCATGACCCCAATGCCGGTATCCTGATTCCAATCTCAGAGAATTCATAGCATGATAACCGGCAAGACAAATCCCGTAGTTGCTGCCAGATTTCATGATTTCATCAAAAACATTTACAGCGTTGATTATCGGAACATATATTTCCCAGCCAAGTTCGCCTACATAGCTCATGCGTAGAGCCAGACATTTAGTTCCTGCTATTTCTAATGAATTTATAGATCCGAAAGAAAAGTTTTTATTTGACAAGTCAACAGAAGTAATTTGTTGCAAAGTATCTCGGGCGTGAGGACCCATGACACCAATAACAGAAAAATCTTCAGTTATATCTTCAATCGTTATAGATTTTTCGTTGGTGGCTCTCATCAGCCATGACCAATCTTTGGTTTGGGAAGCAGCAGAAGTTACAACCCAAAATTTGTTTTCTTCGAGTCTGTTTACAGTTAAATCAGCTTCAATTCCGCCGCGATTATTGAGCCATTGGGTGTAAACACCACGTCCGGGCTCAATGTCAATTTCATTTGCACTAATTGAATTTAAAACTTCTAAGGCATCAGTTCCTGTTATAGAGAATTTTGCAAAAGAGCTTTGATCAAAAACGCCAACGGCCTCTCTAACTGTTTTGCATTCGGCAAGCATATTTTTATGCCAGTTTTGTTTTCCATAGGAGTATTCGTACACACGGTCTTGTCCTTTATTTGCATACCAGTTTGGACGTTCCCAGCCTGCTGTTTCACCGAATACTGCTCCTGCTTGATCCAAACGATCGTGAAGGGCGCTGGTTCTTATCCCTCTTGCTGATTCGTATTGCCTGAAAGGCCAATGCATTGCATATAAAAGGCCGAGTGATTCTGAAATTCGATCTTCAAGATAAGAAAGATCACTTTGGAAACTAAATGCACGTGATATGTCCACACTCGTAAGGTCCATGGGGGCTTGTCCATCGATTATCCAATCTGCAAGAACCCAACCAACTCCACCAGCGCTTTGAATTCCAACTGAATTGAAACCAGATGCAATGAAACATTTTTGAACTTCAGGGGATTCCCCTAAGTAAAAAGTTCCATCAGGTGTAAATGCTTCTGGTCCATTGAAAAAAAGTTGGATACCGGTATCGGCTAAAGCTGGAACTCTACGGCAAGCGGCTTCGAATATCGGACCTATATGCTCCCAATCCTCAGGGAGGGTTCCAAATGAAAAATCTTGTGGTATTCCTTCTAAGTTCCAAATTTTTGCTCGCGGTTCAAAGAAGCCTGCCATTATTTTTCCGGTCTCTTCTTTAAAATATGTGTAATTTCCCGGGTCTCGGAGAGTTGGCATTCCCTGTAGGACTTCTTCTAAAGGTTCGGTAACTATGTAAAAGTGTTCACACGCTTGCAGTGGGACATTAACGCCAATTGTTTTGGCTAACTGTCTGGTCCACATACCTCCTGCCATTACAACAGTTTCAGCTTCAATTTTTAGACCGTCTTCGGTTTCGACACCTGTACAAAAACCATTTTTCTTAATTAATGATTTAACAGAGACTCCTTCAAAAACTTTAGCGCCACCATTTCTAGCTCCTTTTATTAGAGACATAGTCGTATCGACTGGGGAAGTAACACCATCTTTGGGGATGTAGAGAGCGCCAATCAAATCATCTGTATTCACCAGTGGCCAGAATTCTTTTAGTTCATCCATTTCCATTTCGCGAATTTCGACACCAACTGTTGAAGCCATGGAAATTCCTCTTTTAAGCTCTTCCCATCTCTCTTGATCAGCAGCAACTGAAATTGAGCCTGGTGTTCTGTAGCCGGTTGCTTGACCGGTTTCTTCTTCCAACTCCTCAAATAAACGAGCAGAATATGTAGCTAATTTTGTAAGAGAATAAGTTGACTTAAGTTGTGAAACGAGACCAGCGGCATGCCAGGTGGTACCACCGGTAAGTTGTCCTTGTTCGAGAATGATTACATCTGTGATTCCACGTTTTGTTAAATGGTATGCAACACTTGCACCAATTATTCCACCCCCAATTATCACAACTTGGGCTCTATTAGGAATTCCATTCGACATAGGTGAAAACGATAGACTTGATGTTCCGTCAAAACAATTTTGGCTACCTTTTAAAGGGTATTTTTATTATTCTATGATCTGATCTAGTGCTCAAGAAATACGTTCAGTAGATTTGTATTAGACGAAAGTTAATTCATGGTTAAAAGAAAAAAAGTTCGTGATCTTGGTAAAGCTAGAGCTCCAGGACCAAGTCTTAGGGATCATCTACTCGCAGACGGTTCTGGTGTAACCCCACCCCTTCTAGAAGAGTCGTATGTTTTTTTAGGTGATGAAGACATTCCATACGATTGGTATACCTCACATGAAAGACTTCAAGACGAATTCAAATTTCTATGGCCAAAGGTATGGCAATGGGCTTGCCGAGAAGAACACGTTCCCGAACCAGGCGACTATTACGTTTATGACATTGGTGAATTATCAGCGGTAATTGTTCGTGCAGAGGATGGAAATATAAAAGCCTATTACAACGCATGCATGCATCGAGGAACACAACTAAAACCACCGGCTACTTGTGGTACCACACAAGGTTTAAGATGCCCGTTTCATGGTTGGACTTGGTCTTTAGAAGGCGAATTGATTGATTTGCCACAAGAATGGGACTTCCCGCATGTGGATAAGGAAAGCCACAAGTTGCCGGAATTAAAGGTAGGTCTCTGGGGAGGATTTGTTTTTGTAAATTTTGATCAGGATGCACAACCACTCGAACAATACTTAGGAGTTTTGTCGGAGCATTTTTCACATTGGGATCTTGAAAATAGATATATAGAGACCCATATTTGTAAGCGGCTGCCAGCAAATTGGAAAGCTTCAGCTGAGGCTTTCATAGAGGCCTACCACATACGAGAAACTCACGCAGGTGGCAAGCCTGGAACAGAAGCACCCACCCAGTACGACATTTTTGGAGAAAACGTAACCAGATTTGTGCACACTATTGGTTCGCGAAACGGTTCAACTGAAATAGGAGTGGATGAGCAAGAACGTTTGGAGCGCCTGTTGAAAGGAAAATTGGATGGAGATTCAGTACCCAAACTTCCTGATGGAGTAAAAGCGAGAGACTATTATGCCCAACTTTTACAAAAAGATTATGAAGATAAATACGGAAAAGATTTTTCAAATCTGACTACTTCTGAAACAATCGACTCAATTGAATATTTTCTTTTTCCAAATGCTTTTTTCTTTCCAGGATTAACTTTGCCAATGGTGTACCGATTTAGACCCGACCCAGTTGACCCAGATTACTGCAATTTTGATCTTCTCTTCCTACGCCCGAAACCAGAAGACGGGTCGCATTCAAGACCACCAGATCCTATAAATCTGGAAGTAGAAGAAAGTTATACTTCGGTTGATTCGGTTGGATCTCTGGGAGCGATCTATGATCAAGACACTTCAAATTTGGCTGCGCAAACCCGTGGATTTAAATCAAGTCTTAAACGAGGACAAACCCTTGGAAATTATCAAGAAGTTAGAATAAGGCATTTAGAGATGAGGGTTAGTGAGTATTTAAATTCTTAAGGGTAAGGCGAGAAATTATTTATAAAAAGATTACAGAACTTGGTCTGACAATCAGACCAGTAATAAAGTATTGCATGTAAGCTTTTGTTATAAAAAATCAAATAAAGTCAAATGTTTAGTTTTTTATTTGGAAATATAGGGATCAAATTTAAGTTCTTAGAGGGACATTTATGGATATAACTGACGAAATTCTTATTGACTTGTATAAACGAATGGTAAGAGTGCGACTATTCGAAGAAGAAGCCGGACGTTTAGCAGAATCTGCGCGTCTACCAGGTTTTCTTCATCTATATGTCGGAGAAGAAGCAGTAGCAGCAGGCGTATGTGCTGCAATTAATGATCAAGATCAGATAACAAGTACACATCGTGGCCATGGTCACTTACTTGCAAAAGGTGGTGATTTCAACCGAATGATGGCTGAACTTATGGGTAAAGCCACAGGTTATTGCAATGGCAAAGGTGGTTCCATGCACATCTGTGATTTGGATCTAGCAATGTTAGGTGCCAACGGAATTGTTGGAGCCGGAGTTCCTATTGCTGTTGGAGCCGCATACGCCAATAAGTTGACTGGTAACGGTCTAATTTCGGTATCTTTTTTCGGAGATGGAGCGACAAATATTGGGGCATTCCATGAAGCAGCCAATATGGCTGCTGCTTTGTCTTTGCCGATGCTTTTCGTATGTGAGAATAATGAATACGCCGAATACAGCCCGAGGCATAAAACGATGGCCATTACAGATGTAATTGAAAGAGCTGCTGCTTATGGTTTTCCGGGAGCAATTGTTGATGGAATGGATTGTGTCGCAGTATTTGAAGCGACTTCATTAGCGATTGAAAAAATAAGAAATGGTGAAGGTCCGATGATGCTCGAATGTAAAACCTATCGTTTTTATGACCATGTTGGAGTTAAAGGAACTGCTTCTGATTATCGAACAGATGAAGAAGTGGAAGAAATGAGGAAACGTGACCCTTTAGTTGTGCATGAGACTCGTTTAATCGAATCAGGAGTTTTGGATCCTGATTCAATTCAAGCTATTAGAGACGAGATTCAAAAAGAAGTTGATATGTCTGTTGAATTTGCTGACCAGAGTCCATTTCCTGATATTGAAGACATGTTAACTGATGTATATACGAGTGGAGAACTTTCATGAGCTCAGACAATATTTTTGAAAGCTCAAATCAAGAAAGTGACTCTGGGAATGATTCGAGTGAACGCAAACTTGGTTATGGAGCAGCAGTAGTCGAAACCATGGCACAAATAATGAGAGAAGATGAGTCTGTCTTCTTAGCGGGTGAAGATGTTGGTGCCCATGGAGGAGTTTTCGGTTATTTTCGTGGTCTTCAACCAGAGTTTGGCGATGACAGAGTCGTAGACACTCCAATCGCAGAACAAGCAATCATAGGTCTCGGTATAGGGGCTGCTGTTCAAGGTCTTCGTCCTGTTGTCGATTTGATGTTCATGGATTTTATCTGTGTAGCCATGGACCAAATAGTAAACCAGGCAGCCAAGCTTAAATACATGTTTGGTGGCGGAGCTAAGTTGCCTTTAACAATTACTACAGCTGGAGGGGCTGGACTTTCAGCAGCAGCTCAACACAGCCAAAGCCTTGAAGCTATGCTCTGCCATATCCCAGGTCTTAAAGTAGTTATGCCTTCTGATGCTTATGAAGTAAAGGGACTTTTAACATCCTGTATCCGAGAAGATAATCCGACAGTTTTTATTATCAATAAGAGAAAACTTGCTGATACATGTCATGTCCCAGAAGAATTATTTGAGATTCCTCTAGGGGAAGGACGTGTCGTTCGGGAAGGTAGCGATGTAACTGTTGTTGCAATCGGAAGAATGGTCGATGAGGCCAAAGAAGCAGCAGAAACATTATCTAACGAAGGGATAGATTGCGAGTTGATTAATCCACGAACAGTTCAACCGCTTGATATTGATCTAGTAGTGGAGTCGGTTAGCAAAACAGGTCATTTAGTAATAGTTCATGAAGCAGTTAGATTCGGTGGCATTGGAGCAGAGATAGCGGCTCAGGTTCAGGAACAGGCTTTTGATTACCTTGATGCTCCAATAGGAAGAGTTGCGGCACCATTTAGTCCAATACCATTCAGTCCGGTTTTGGAGAAACAATATATTCCAGACGCAGAACGTATAGTTGCCGGTATAAAGAACTTGTTTTGAGGTTTCAAAACAGGTGACAACAGTTGGATTAATTGCAAATCCTTTTGCAGGGAAAGATATTCGTAGATTTGTATCTGCAGCGTCGCTAAACAGCGATCGAAGCAAAATTGAGATTTTAAGACGTTGCGTTTTAGGTGCAATAGATGCAGGAGCGGAAAAAATTCTCTTAGCTAATGACTTTAGAAACCTAACATTAAGAGCTGTTGATGGTTTAAATCTTGGTAGCAAAGTCGAAGAAATGTCATTTCATCCTGAAGGTAGACGTACGGACACTACTGAAGCAGCAAAAATATTTCAAAAAGAAGGAGTTAAATCGATTATTTCTCTAGGAGGTGATGGTACACAACGAGATTTAGTCTTGGGATGGATAGACGCCCCGTTGTTGCCAATTTCTACAGGCACTAATAACGTTTTCCCATTCATGGTGGATCCAACTGTTGCTGGTACCGCCGCAGGTCTTATTGCTTCAAATGAGTTAACTATTGAAGAAGTGTCTCAGCAGGCAAAGGTAATTCATGTTGAACTACCTAATGGAATTAAAGATCTAGCTTTGGTTGATGTGGTTTTGGTTGATGATCGATTGACTGGCAGCAGAGCTGTTGTTAAACCCGATTCGGTACAACAAGTTTTAGCCGCAATCGCTGACCCAGCTTCTATAGGACTTGCTTCGATTGCTGGACGAAGTAATCCGGTTTATTTTGATGATGAATCAGCAGTTCTAGTTGTTTGCGATCCAAAAGCGAAGCAAGGAGTTTTCGCTCCTATTATGCCTGGTTCGGTATCTGATGTGGGAGTTGTAAGCATTCAGGAAGTGGAGCTTGGTGAGACAATTGAACTTGAGGGTCCTGGAGTATTGGCGTTTGATGGAGAAAGAGATTTTGTAATGGGAGAAAATGAAGTGGCAAGAGCTACAGTTTTACGCAATGGTCCAAAAGTTATAAACCCTATTTTTGCCATTCAAACAGCAGCAGCTAATAAAGTATTTCTTAGGAAGAGGAATTCTTAATATGTCATCACCTATTTATATGCCGAAATTGGGACTAACCATGACAGAAGGAACCTTGACTGAGTGGCTAGTTGATACAGGTGAAACTGTAAGCCAAGGGCAACCTGTTGCTTCAATAGAGACCGACAAAATAGAGACTGAAATAGAAGCTGAAACTGAAGGACGGTTGCATCAACTAAGTCAATCTGGTGAAGTTTTTGAATGCGGAGTGGTTTTGGGGTGGGTATTAGAAGAAGGTGAAGAACCACCTGAAACTCCAGAAGTTCAAAAAGATCAGATAACGACTATTGAGCAAAGTGCAATTCCAGAAAAGGAAACTAAAACAAAAAGTGATCGCATCGCAGCCTCGCCAGCTGCAAAACGCCTTGCGAAAGAAACTGGAGTCGGTCTTTCTGCGATTTCGGGAAGCGGTCCTGGTGGAAGAATAGTAGTTGAGGATGTTGAGGCATTTTTAACAAGTAAAACAAGCGGCGTTACTTCAGAGTCTGCGAATACTAACGCCTCTCAGGCTGCAGTTAATGAAGCACAAAAACTGGGAGTTGATCTCAGCGAGGTACGGACATCATCAACTGATAAACAGATTAGAAAAGCAGATGTCCAAACACATGTAAGGGATTCTTCAGGATCCACAACAGAAAAACAGGAAAGCTTTGTTTTTGAACCTATAGGTGAAGGAGAAAGAGTTCCGTTAACAGGAATGCGAAAAGTCATAGCGAATCGAATGCATTCAAGCCTTCAAGTGATGGCACAGCTAACTCTTCACCTTGATGTTGAAATGGATCATGCAATTTCTTTACGAAAAGAGATGGAAAGTGATGATGTATTGCCGGGTTATACAGATTTTGTGATTGCATCAGTAGCACGTGCTTTGAAAGTTCATCCTCAATTAAATTCTCAAATGCTTGAAAATGAAATTCTTCAGTTACATGAAATAAACATTGGAATGGCTGTTGCTTTGAATGATGGACTGGTTGTGCCTGTTGTGAGAAACGCCGATCAACTTTCTTTAAATGAAATTGCTAAAAATACTTCCCGTTTAGCCGGTCAAGCTCGGGACGGAAAATTATCTTTGGAGGATCTTGAAGGAGGAACTTTTTCTGTTTCTTCATTAGGAATGTTTGGTGTAGACGGTTTCACACCAGTTATAAATCCGCCAAATGCAGCGATTCTAGGTGTAGGACGAATTCGTGAGGACACAGAATGGGATGATCAGACTCCAAGAAAGATATCCAGAATGATGGTAAGTCTTACTTGGGACCATCGTGTTTTGGACGGCGCGCCGGCGGCTGATTTTGCAAGTACGGTAAAGTCAGGTCTCGAAAACCCTGAATCTCTTTTAAACGTCGACTAGTAGGTGGCCATTTGAACGGCTATTTCACCTGCAACTTGGACATTATTTAGAATCAGATCAACATTTGCTTCAAGAGTTAGTCCACCACTTGCTTCCGAAACTTTTGTTAATAGAAAAGGGGTAATGGCATTTCCGGTAATACCAGCTGAGGCTGCTTCATTCAGACTGTCGTTTATTGCATTTTCAACAATTTTTTGTTCCACTTGCTTTTCTTCCGGTATTGGAACAGCCACAAGTTGACCTGTGGTTAATCCAATTTCCCAATGTGTGTTTAACAGATGGGCAACTTCTTTTGGTTCAGATGCGATAATTTTTAATTTTAAATCTCTACCAGGTGTCCAAAATTCAGGAAAGAGATTTGTTTTATAACCAATAATGGGTACGCCGAGCGTCTCCAAGACCTCGAGCGTCCTTGGAATGTCAAGTATTGATTTTACACCTGCACAAACTACAGCGACAGGTATGTCAGATAGAGCTTTAAGATCAGCAGAGACATCACCATCGGATCCGCGATGGACTCCACCAATTCCACCAGTGGCGAAAACTTTAATACCTGATTTATAAGCAGCGAACATAGTAGATGCCACTGTGGTTGCACCTAGTGATTTATTGGCTATTACTTCGCCCAAATTGTTAAAGCTTGTTTTTGTAACTTCACTACTAGAACCCAAAAGTTCAATTTCTTCTGGAGTGACTCCTACACATAAATGGCCTTCGATTAAAGCGACAGTAGCTGGCACTACTTGCAAGTCTCTTAAAATGGCTTCAGATTTGAAAGCTACATCAACATTTAACGGAGAAGGGAGTCCGTGTGAGATAAGAGTTGACTCTAAAGCCACAACAGCCTTTTTTTCTTTTAGGGCTTCTTGAATTTCATCAGATATTTTTAGTGTAGGTATTTCAATCACGTATATATAACTATCTTAAAAATTGTTTTTTATTACAAAAACAGTCATTAATAGAATGTTTTTATAATGACTTCAGGTTCATCTATTGACCTTGAGTAAATTACAAGATGTTTGTTTATAGAATTGTTTGACTATTGACAAATCTTGAAAGAAGACACACGGTTTAGCTTTCAAAAAATTTGATGGAGAGAAATATGACAAATCTGGACCCTTATTCTTTTGCTGAAAAGGCTTCAACGGCTTTAGCTGACGAAACTGGTATTGCTAATCATGATGTTGCTTTAGTCCTCGGTTCTGGGTGGGCGTCGGCAATTGATGAGATTGGAGATATTTTAGCTGAAGTTGAAATGGCCACTTTGCCTGGTTTCCCTGCACCGACTGTATTAGGACATCGTAATTTAATCCGTTCCCTTAAAGTAAACGAAAAAAATGTGCTTGTTTTAGGTGGAAGAGCTCATCTATATGAAGGTCATCCAGTTGATACGGTTGTTCATGGAGTTCGAGTAGCGGTCGCGTCAGGTTGTAAAACCATTATTTTGACGAATGCTGCAGGTGGATTAAATCCTGAATGGCCTGTTGGACAACCAGTACTTATTTCTGATCAGTTGAATCTTATGGGTCAGTCTCCGATGGTGGGACCGGCTCCACCAGAAGGTAAGGCAATTCGTTTTGTTGATTTGACCGAGGCATATTCAGCGCGATTACGACAATTAGCTCAGGAAGTAGACCCAACTTTACCTCAGGGTGTTTATGCCGGTTTATTAGGAGGTGCTTTCGAAACGCCAGCAGAAATAAAGATGTTTGCAAAAATGGGAGCTGATCTAGTTGGGATGTCTACGGTCTTAGAAACTATTGCAGCGAGGCATCTAGGTGTGGAAGTTCTAGGAATTTCTCTTGTGACAAATCAAGCAGCTGGTATGTCTGAAGAAAATATTGATCATGAGGATGTACTTGCTGCAGCGGCAGATGCGAGCCCTCGGATGTTTAGTTTGCTAGCGGGGATTTTGGAACGTTTGTGACGAAAGGAGCCAACTTAGACGAAGCTTTAGAAATAGCTAAAAAATGGCTAATCAACGATCCTGATGAAACTACAAAAGTTGAGACAGAGAGTCTTATTTCCAGTAGAGACATTCAACTTATTCAAAGATTTGGCAACTCTTTAGTCTTTGGCACGGCTGGAATGCGTGGTGTTAGGGGAGCAGGACCTATGAGAATGAATAGGGTCATGGTAAGAGTCGTGGCAACTGCGATCGCGCAAGAACTATTAAGCGATAATCAAGGAGATGAACCACCATTAGTAGTAGTTGGCTACGATGCGCGTCACAAGAGCCAGATTTTCGCGGAGGACTCCGTGAGAGTTTTGGCTGGACACGGAGTAAGAAGTTTAATTCTGCCAAGACCTTTGCCAACACCTGTTTTGGCCTATACATCTTTATCAAAAAAAGCTAAAGCTGGCATAATGGTTACTGCTAGCCATAATCCTGCAGAAGATTCTGGATACAAAGTTTATTGGGAAGATGGCGCTCAAATAGTAAATCCAGTTGATTTGAAGATATCTCAAAGAATTGATTACAAGAATCCACCCACAGAAGATTCGTTAGCAGATTTTGAGGATGAAATGATCCTTATGGGAGATGATGGGTTGATACAAAAATATGTAGATTTTGCTTCTTCTTCTGTTTCGTCTGAAAGCAAACGTGAAATAAATCAGGTATACACACCTTTGCATGGTGTAGGAAAGGAAGTTTTTCTAAGGGTCTTTGAAAAAGCAGGATTTGAAAATCCAACTTTGGTTCAAAGTCAAGCAGAACCAGACCCTGATTTCCCAACTGTTTCTTTTCCAAACCCAGAAGAAGAAGGTGCTTTAGATCTCGCTATTGAACTTGCTGTTGATAAAAATGCTGATCTAGTGATTGCAAATGATCCTGATGCAGACCGACTAGCTGTTGTTGTTCGCCATGGGAACAAATGGCGTCGTCTTAATGGGAATGAAATAGGTGCTTTACTAGCAGAGCACATTCTTAGTAAAGGACAAGGAGAAGAGAGGCTTGTTGTTACGACGGTTGTGTCATCGCGCTTACTTTCCAAAATTGCAGATTTTCATAAAGTTAAATATGCAGAGACGCTCACTGGGTTTAAATGGATCGTTCGCCCAGGGATAGAAGATAAAAGTTCTAGGTTCGTTTTTGGCTATGAAGAAGCACTTGGTTTTGCATTGGGTGATTCAGTACGGGATAAAGACGGAATTACTTCTGCTTTAGTATTTGCAGAATTGGCAGCTGAAGTAAAGAATGACGGTAAGACCGTTATAGACCTATTAGACGAATTATGGAATCGGCATGGCGTGCATAAAACAGCTTTGTTTACAATGCGACTTGATCCTGGAGTAGATATCTCCTCAGAATTTATGTCTCCTTGGCGAACTAAGCCGCCGGAACAAATTGGCGAATTTAATGTTGTTGAAGTGATCGATTTGGCAATTCCGAAATCAAAGTTACCTTCGACCGACGCACTTGTGTTTAACCTTTTGAATGGACGAATAGTTATTCGTCCGAGTGGAACTGAGTCAATGATAAAGGTCTATGTTGAATGCATAGAGTCAGTTATTAACGATGACGTTAGGTCGGCTGAAAGATCAGCAGACCATAGGATAGAAGACTTATTACACGGAGTTAGAAGTTTGTTTCAAGTAGAGAAAGATCGATGAAAATGCCCACTTCTACTATTACATTTGGGAAAACCGGCTCTCCGTTAAAAGTTATTCCAGTAGATGCAGTCTCTCTTGAAGCTAGAGCGTCTTCTCTAGCAACTCGGTCAATAAAAACTAATAGCAAAAGAGCCGCTCTTCATCTAACAATACGTTGCATGGATCTCACGACTCTTGAAGGAGCTGACACTCCAGAAAAAGTTGCTTCATTGTGTCAAAAAGCTAAACGTCCTGATCCATCCAATCATGATGTTCCCTCTGTTGCCGCAGTGTGTATTTATCCAGAAATGGTTCATCATGCTGTGGAAGCTACAGCAGGATCAAACGTTAAGGTGGCAAGTGTCGCCGGTGCTTTCCCAAGTGGCTTGTCAACTATTAAAGCGCGAACAGCTGATATAGCAGATGCAGTTAAGAGTGGAGCTGATGAAATAGACATAGTTCTAAATCGTTCAGCTTTTCTCGCGGGTGACGAACAACGAGTATTTGAAGAGATTGTCGCCTCGAAAGACGCCTGTGGTGAAGCACATCTTAAAGTTATTTTAGAGGTTGGTGAACTAGGTAGTTATGACAAGATACGCCAAGCATCGATGCTCGCTATGGCTGCTGGTGCTGACTTCATAAAAACTTCAACTGGAAAGATTCCTCAAGCATCAAGTTTACCGAGAGTGTTATGCATGGCAGAAGCAGTAAGAGATTTTGCTTATCAAACGAATACTCCTGTCGGTATCAAAGCCGCCGGTGGTATTCGTACAGCGAAACAAGCTTGGCATTATCTAGTTGTGATTGGAGAAACCTTGGGAACCGACTGGTTAAATCCCGAAATGTTTCGTATTGGTGCTTCGAGTTTGTTAAATGATGTGTTGCTTCAATTAAAACGTCTAGATTCAGGTAGTTATAGTGGTCCTGATTATGTAACGGTGGACTAATGGGAACTTCAAACTCTAAAGATGGATCTGGTTTGGAAGATTTTGGGATCGACTACGCATCAGCGATTGAGTCAACGAGTCTAGTAAACATAAAAGATAAATATGGGCTTTTTATCGATGGAGATTTTGTTGACTCTTCTTCTGGGAAATCCTTCAAAACTTTAGACCCTTCAACAGAAAAGTCATTGTCAGTTGTTACGGAAGCTTCACCGGATGATGTCGATCGAGCTGTACGAGCGGCACGTGCTTCTTATGAAAAATATTGGAAGAAAATGCCGGGAGCGGATAGAGCGAGATATTTATTTCGGATAGCGCGCCATCTTCAAGAAAGATCACGAGAGTTTGCTGTTTTGGAAACCTTAGATGGGGGGAAACCTATAAAGGAAAGTAGAGATGTTGACCTGCCTTTAGCAGCTGCTCATTTTTTCTACCACGCTGGTTGGGCAGATAAACTGGAGTATGCATTTCCGCAAAGAAAGTTAGAACCTCATGGTGTTGTGGGGCAGATTATCCCATGGAACTTTCCTTTATTGATGGCTGCATGGAAACTAGCCCCAGCATTAGCTTGCGGAAACACTGTTGTTCTGAAACCGGCAGAGACAACGCCGTTAACTGCCTTGTTGCTTGCTGAAGTTATAAAAGACGTGGACTTGCCTCCAGGTGTAATAAACATAGTTACTGGAGCTGGGGAGACAGGTTCTGCGTTAGTTGAACATCCAGAAATTGACAAGCTTGCTTTTACAGGTTCCACTGAAGTGGGCAAGTTGATTCAACGTTCGGCAGTAAAGCGTAATTTACCTTTGACATTGGAGCTAGGAGGTAAGGCACCGCATATTATTTTTGAAGACGCAGCATTAGATCAAGCAATCGAAGGAGTCATCAATGGGATTTTCTTCAACCAGGGACATGTGTGTTGTGCTGGATCAAGGTTGTTGGTTCAAGAATCTATTGCTGATTATTTTATAGACCGACTTAAGAAACGAATCGAGCTATTAAGGGTTGGAAACCCTCTTGATAAAAATACTGATATTGGTGCAATAAATTCAAAAACTCAATTAGAGAGAATAGATCAACTCGTCAAAGTAGGTATTGAAGAGGGGGCTGACGTATTCAAACCATCTTGCTCTTTACCTGAAAATGGGTATTGGTATCCGCCGACAGTTTTAACTGGGGTTCAACAGAGTCATCGTGTTGCTCGTGAAGAGATATTTGGACCTGTGCTAGTGGTGCAAACATTTCGGACTCCTGAAGAAGCTTTAGAAAAGGCAAACAACACTCCTTATGGTCTCTCAGCTGGCATATGGACCGAGAAAGGATCCTTAATCCATTGGATGGCGGAGCGTTTACGCGCTGGGGTTATTTGGGCCAATACATTTAATAAATTTGATCCAACCAGCCCTTTTGGTGGTTATAAAGAAAGTGGTTTTGGGCGTGAAGGCGGTATGCATGGTCTTGCTGCTTATTTAAAGAACAATGGGGGGCGTTCATAGTGACAGGAAAGATCCCTATAACAAAGACTTACAAACTTTTTATCGACGGAGTGTTTCCGCGTTCAGAATCAGGTCGAACTTTTTCGGTAAATAATCCTAAAGGTGAACTGATAGCCAATGTTTCTCAAGCTTCAAGAAAAGATTTCCGTGAAGCAGTTCGTGCCGCAAGATCTGCACAACGTCCTTGGGCTTCAAAGACGGCTTACAACAGAGGTCAGATTCTTTATCGTGTTGCTGAAATACTGGAATCCAGAAAGACTGAATTTGTCGAGCTACTTAAAAGCATTGGTGTGGACAGTAAAGCAGCGACGCGTGAAGTTGAAGACTCCATACAGAGATGGGTGTGGTATGCAGGCTGGTCAGACAAGTACAGCCAAGTGTTAGGATCCGTTAATCCTGTATCAGGTCCTTATTTCAATTTTACAGTTCCTGAACCGACAGGCGTGGTCGGGATAATTGCTCCAACTGAACCTTCCATGCTGGGACTGATCTCTAGGCTTGTACCAGCAATAGTTAGCGGAAACACTGTTGTAGTGGTTTCTGAAGGTCATAGCTCTCTCACTTCTGTAACGATTGGTGAAGTATTGGCTACATCTGACGTGCCGGCGGGAGTAGTAAACATTTTAACTGGGGATCAAACTGACCTGCTTCCATGGATGGTTGGTCATTTGGACGTGAATGCAGTTGATATAAGTGGAATCAGCCCGAAAACTGATTTGACCCTTCTGGAGGAGGCTGCTTCAAATGTTAAGCGTGTGGTTGCACGACAAGTGAATGAGGAAAGTTTAGAACTTATTTCTGATTTTTTGGAAATGAAAACGGTATGGCACCCAATAGGTAAATAGTTGTCAAATAGAGACTTTGTCTATAATTAGTGGCAAATCATCTGGTGCTGAGTCTGATATCTCGATTGATCCTTCTAGAGCGGCGATAGCAGAATCAAAACAATCTTCTGTGTCGCCGTGAAGTTCCAGTACAGGTTCTCCCACATTGATGTAATCGCCCGGTTTAGTTAGGCATATCACTCCGGCAGTGGGGCTTACTGAATCTTCTTTTTTGGCTCGGCCTGCACCTAAGCGCCAAGCAGCTATACCTACAGATCGGCAGTCCAACTTAGTCAAGTAACCGGTTGCTGAAGCGTTAACAGTTTTTTTATATTTTGCTACTGGAAGACCTTGTGACAAGTCACCCCCTTGAGCTGCAACCATTTCTTCAAAAACTTCTCTTGGTTTTCCAGAAGCCAGAACTTCACTAGGATCCAAATCTACGTTGGAAAGAGCCAACATTTCTTGAGCTAAAGTCAAGGTAATTTCAATGAGGTCCTTTGGTCCCCTTCCCTCTAGAACTTCGAGTGATTCTGAAACCTCTAATGCATTGCCTGCATTATTCCCCAGGACGGTTTCCATTGAAGTAATAAAAGCTACAGTTTTTACTCCTGAATTTTCACCAAGCTCAACCATTGTTTTGGCTAATTTGAGCGCTTGTTCAAAGTCAACCATAAAGGCTCCTGATCCGGTTTTTACATCTAAGACGAGAGCCTCAGTTCCTTCTGCAATTTTTTTTGACATGATTGAGCTGGCTATAAGGGGAATAGAGTCGACTGTATGGGTTACGTCCCTTAGAGCGTATAGACGTCGGTCTGCAGGATTGATATTTTCATTTGCTGCGGCAATAATTCCGCCAATTTCACGTAGTTGTGTGAGCATCTTTTCTTCACTAAGGGAAGCGGTCCAACCTGGGATTGCCTCCATTTTGTCCAGAGTTCCTCCACCATGCCCTAATCCACGACCAGAAAGTTGAGGGACAGCTAAACCACAGCTTGCAATTAAGGGAACGAGAATGAGAGAAACTTTGTCGCCTACACCACCAGTTGAGTGTTTATCAACAGTTGTTTTGCCTACGCTACTTAGATCTAAAGTTGCACCTGAATTAACCATTGCTTTTGTCCAGTGTGTTAATTCTTCAGGCTCCATTCCATTGAAGAAGATTGACATTGCCAAAGCAGCAGCTTGTTCGTCAGGGATGCATCCACTTTTAGAAAATTTTTTTATAAACCAGTCGATTTGCTCCTTACTTAGAGCCCCACCGTCTCTTTTGGTTTGAATTATTTCTATAGCGTCCATCAAGGATCAATCCTGTCTCGATCATTAAGGTCATCGACTGTGAAAGGATCTGCTAGAAGGTCAACTATTGATTTAGGCCCTCCAGGTCCATCAACGATTAGTTCTTTCCCCCCTGCTTCTATGAGTATCTGACGACAACGACCACACGGCGCTAGTGCTTCTCCTTCAGGGTTAGAAGCTACAGCTGCAATTAGTTTGCCCGCTTTCTTTCTGTGTAAATCACTTACCATGCCGCATTCAGCACAAAGAGTTAGACCGATGGAAGCGTTTTCTACATTGCATCCTGTTACGATTTCGCCACTATCTGTTAACCCGGCTGCTCCGACAGGAAAATTTGAGTATGGGGCGTAAGCCATTTTTGCTGCTTCTTTTGCTTTTATACGGAGGTTTTTCCAATCAATTTCGTTATTTTCCATGAAATCATCCTGCCAGAAGGATAAAGAATACACACACGAGTAGTGGTAAAGCTTTTAATTTCTGGAGAGAGTTATACCGAAGCGTGACATGGTAGTGGAAGCAATCAGTAAAACCCATACTGCAGTAGCACCTAATAAGTGAGCAGTTACGACCGCACTAGAGCTAACTTCAGTGAAAACATGAACTGCTCCCAGCAATACGTTTATCCCATATGCAATGGCGGCAAGATGGACGAGTAGTTTTTCGTTTTTTGGTCGTTTCCGTTTTTTAGCGTTAGAAATCAAATATGCAATGTAAATAATTCCCAGTCCTGCTGCAAATCTGTGGAGATAATGAATAAATGTGTAGTGGTCTGAGATGTCAGGTTTTAACTGATTGTTCACAAGAGGCCAACCGGAAAAATATCTGTTATGAACATATGCACCAAGTAATAGCAGTGCGTATGAACCAAAAGCTCCTAAAGCGAGAAGTCGACTCCAACCTGCACTATCAGTTACTTTTAAACTTTCGTTTTTGTAGGTTGATGCTAAGACCACAACTACCGTCAACAAGGCGATTACCAACATCGAGATTGCGAGATGTATAGCTACAAGATCGGAGTTCAAATCTGCTTTAACCACACCTCTGCCAATCATTGCTTGTACTACTACTGCCACAACTGCAGCTATCGATAAACGTTTAGCGGTTCGGTTATTATGAAGATTTTTTCTGATGCTTATCGCCGTTGATAAAATCAGAATTCCTAGAATCGCTGCCACCCATCTGTGTAGCCACTCGATAAGCATGTGGTACTCGCCTCGAGGTAGTAAACCTCCTAATAGACCATTTTCACATAATGGCCACCTATCTGAACATCCGTATCCGCTGCCACTACCGCGGGTAAAACCTCCGATGCCTATCAAAATAAAAGTTACTAAGAGAGAGATTCGTGCTAGTCGATTTGTGGCGTTCACATTTTGATGTTACGAGCATCTTGCATCTTGCCAACTGTAATATTTGACACGGTGTGATTTAAGGTTCGATAATTGGCCAAAATAGAGGAAAGTTTGTGAGGGTGTCCCAGAATTTTAACATTTTTTCAATGTCGCCCTGAACTTCTATTCTTGCATCTTCGATTGCTTGAGAAAGAGAGTATTCTGTTGCAATTAGTTCCTCGAGGACATCTCGTGGAGAGCTAAGAGCTACGTCTGAACTTTCTGAGGAGGGTCCGATTTTAGAGTGAAGTGTGCCATTTGATAACTCAAGTCGTGCTGTTTCACCAGTATCCATGAAAGACCAATTGACAAACATGGGGCTTAGTTCTACAGCGCTATTACCTTCCACTTTTACAGCTAGAAAATCAAATATTTGACCTAACGTCATACCTTTTGCGACTTCTAATCGTGGGCGTTGAAGAACGGGGACGTCGATACTTCCGTTTCTCAATTCTTGAGCTCCTGTTAGGTAGATGTCGCGCCATGGTCCGGATTCCGCTTGATATGCAAGCTGTTCGAAAGCATCTGCTTGCAATAGTCGGGCGTTATCATTTTTAGGGTCCGCGAAAACTGCATGTCTTAAAACTTCAGCAACCCATTTATAGTCACCTGCTTCAAAAGCTTTTTTCGCTTTTTTTAGCAGTTCTTCAATCCCGCCCATGAAATCGACGTATCTTTTTCCTGCTTCTACAGGTGTAAAAGGGTCAAGACTGGAAGGATGTCCATCATAGAAACCTATGTATCTTTGATATACGGCTCTTACATTATGGCTAACTGTTCCATAATAACCATGACACAGGTAGTCATCCCAGAGTCCTGGTGGCAAATCAACCTGTGCGGCAATTTCATTTGGGGTGTAGCCAAGATTCGCTAGGCGCATAGCTTGATCATGTAGCCATCTGTATAAGTCTCTTTGACGCGTCAAGTATCCTTTTACGGCATCTTGTCCCCAATGGGGCCAACCGTGACTAGCGAAAACTACCTGAGACAAATCTCCCCAACGTTCAAGTGCCTCATCTATATATCTGCTCCATTGAAGTGAATCTCTCACGAGTGCACCTCTGAGAGTTAAAACGTTATGCATAGTGCCAGAACAATTTTCAGCCATACATAAAGCCTTGTATTCAGGGAAAAAGAAATGCATTTCAGCTGGTGCTTCAGAGTCAGGTGTTAGTTGAAATTCTATTTTCACTCCATCAAGAATTAGTTCTTGTCCTGTTTCAGTTATTTCGATTGTTGGAGGCACTAAAGCTGAAGAACCAGTCGGTATTCCTTTACCTAATCCTTGATCAACATGACCTTTTTCATTCCAAGGTAAAAGCATTCCGAATTGGTAAGTAGCGCGCCTTCCCATAACGGGCGCTGCGATTACGTTTTCTGCAACTGCTTCTCGGAGGAAACCTTCGGGGGCAACGATCGGGATGTTCTCCTCTTCGATCCGAGACCTCTCGATCATCCCAAGAATGCCACCATAATGGTCCAAGTGGGAATGGGTATAGATGACAGCACTGATTTCACGAAACCCTAGATGTTCAGTAACCACTTCATAAGCAGCAGCAGCTGTTTCAGTGGTAGTTAAAGGGTCAATTACGATCCAACCGGTTTTTCCGCGAATGAAAGTCGCGTTTGATGTGTCAAAGCCGCGAACTTGGTAGAAATCTTCGCAAATTTCATAAAGACCATGTTGGGCATTCAAACCAGCTTGACGCCACAAAGAAGGATTGACAGTTTCAGGAGCCTTCCCTTTAACAAAATCGGATTTAGAAAGATCCCATGAAATCGGTTGCCAAGCATTCGGCTCATGCTTTTCAATAATGGGGTTATTTCGAGTGCCTATGAAACCTTTAGCAACATTTGCAGCATCAGTTCCATCATCTACCGGAAGGCTTTTTTGGAAAGCTTTGTTTTTCTTTTTTGTATATTCAGTTGCTTGTTTTGGCTGCCGAAATTCTTCTTCCATGCTAAGGTCCGGAAAATATTCGTTCGCTGACTGGCTTGTAAATGCTTTTTTCTATTTCATCGTCGCCATATCTAGCAAGTTCAAATCTTCCAACAACGAAGTGGTGAACCTCATCTGGACCATCCGCAAGGCGTAAAGTTCTTTGCCCTGTGTACATAGCAGCTAAAGGCGTCCATTGTGAAATACCAGTAGCGCCGTGAACCTGGATTGCTTCATCAATAATGTTGCAGACTTTTTCTGGGACCATTGCTTTCACAGCACTAACCCAAACACGAGCTTCAGCATTTCCCATAGTGTCCATAGCTTTCGCAGCTCTTAATACCATTAGGCGGCAAGCTTCGATTTCGATTCTGGCACGTGATATTAGTTCGATATTTTTGCCTAACTGGGCAATTTTCTTACCGAACGCTTCTCGCGATAAACCTCTAGTAGCCATCAACTCCAGAGCTTTTTCTGCAGCACCAATAGATCTCATGCAATGGTGTATTCGACCCGGTCCTAGTCTCAGTTGGGAGATTTCGAAGCCTCGCCCCTCACCTAGTAGCATGTTTTCTTTAGGCACCCTTACGTTGTCGAGATGGATATGCATGTGTCCATGAGGGGCATCATCTTGTCCGAAAACATGCATGGGTCCGATTATGTTAACTCCGGGTGTGTCCATGGGGACCAGAATTTGTGATTGTCGCCTATGTGGAGGTCCATCTGGATTTGTTTGAACCATGCAAATCATTATTTTGCAGCGGGGGTCACCTGCACCAGATATGTAATATTTTTCACCGTTTATCAACCATTCATCACCGTCTAAGACTGCTTGAGTAGCGATATTTTTTGCATCTGAAGAAGCAAGACCAGGTTCGGTCATTCCGAAACAAGATCTTATTTCACCGTTCAATAAAGGTTTTAGCCACGTTTCTTTTTGTTCAGGGGTACCTACACGTTCTAGAACTTCCATGTTTCCCGTATCAGGAGCACTGCAATTAAGCGATTCAGAAGCTAGGGGGTTTCGGCCCAGTTCAGCTGCTATATACGCGTAATCTAAATTTGAGAGTCCTTGACCGGTCTCATCATCTGGTAAGAAAAAATTCCACAGGCCATTAGAACGCGCCTTATTTTTAACGCTTTCCAAAAGTTCTAGTTGATCCACGGTGTAGGACCAACGGTCTTCACGGTTTTCTCCAAGTTCATAGAATTGTGCAGTTATAGGTTCAACTTCTTCTGCAACGAATTTCTTAACTGCGTCATAAAGAGGTCGCGCTGTTTCAGACATTGCAAGATTTAATGAGTCATCTCTTGGATCATCTACGTGCATTCCGGGGCCAATAGTCATTTTTCTCTCTTTTCTTAAGGGCAATGTTTTAAGAGTTGTTGGAATGTCTAGCAGAAGTTATTCAACTTTGCGATTTTAAGGTTAAGTAATCTAAATCAATAGTAATCTTGGTAAGTGTAACACATATTACGTGTTACACTTATATATGGTTAATTTAACATTAGCGATCGAAGAAGACTTACTTCGTCGCGCTAGAGTTCGTGCCGCAGAGCAGGGTACGTCAGTAAATTCAGTAGTCAGACAATTGATTGAGGGCTATTCTTCATCAGATCGTGCGGAAAATGCGCGTAAAAGACTCGTTGCGCTATCTATAACGTCCGCCGCTTCTTCATCAACTTTACAAAAGTGAAGATTCGTGCTTAATAGAGTTTTTATCGACGGATCAGTGTTAGTCAAGCTTTTCGATGACAATTCACCTATCGAACAAGCTGCTGCTAGAAACTTAATTGGTGATGTAGATAATGCAACCTTGGTTACTTCGGCTTTGTCAATGGCAGATTTTTATGAAGAAGTTACTAGCCGATTTAGCCGAAAACTTGAAAGAGTAACAGCTAAGCAGGCTTTAAATGATTTGACTGAATTGACAGTTGTTCAACTAGATTCAGATTTAATTATGGATGCTACAGAAACACAGACAATTTCGAATATCGCAATGCGAGAAGCTATAACAATTGAAGCAGCAATAACTTCTGGGTGTAGTTATGTAGTTACTGAAATTTTTGATCAAAGACAGACAATCAAAGGAATACAGATTGTAAATCTTGAAGAGATGATGAATATTAAGAAGGATGGAAATGATTGAAATCCAAGGTTTGAAACAGTATGAGATTGATGTTCGTGGCGTAAATATCCATGTTGCTGAAGCAGGAGAAGGACCTATGGTTCTTTTCGTCCATGGTTTTCCCGAATCATGGTATTCATGGAGGCATCAGATAGCTGCTATTTCTGATGCTGGTTATCGAGCGGTAGCAATAGATGTTCGAGGGTATGGACATTCTTATGCTCCGACAGCAATTGATGAATATCGACTTGTTCATCTTGCAGGAGATTGTGTAGGAGTTGTTCAAACTTTGGGTGAAGAGAGTTCCTTAATTGTCGGACACGATTGGGGCTCTCCTATAGCTTCAGCTGCTGCGTGCTTCAGACCGGATATTTTTAAAGGCATAGCGCTACTTTCTGTTCCATACACACCGCGCGGGGATGGTCGGCCTTCTGATTTTTTCAGGTCTTTAGGAGGAGAGGAAGAGTTCTATATTGAGTATTTTCAAGAACCAGGAAGAGCCGAAGCAGAGATTTCTCAAAATCCGTCTAAATGGCTTGAGGGTTTTTATTTCACTGCTTCTGGGGATGCCCCCGCCGTTATGGGCGATGAAGGTTCGATGGGTTTCGTTTCCCCAGGTGGGAAACTTAAAGATCGTTTCAAATTTCCCGCAGATGCTCTTTCGTGGTTTACTCTAGATGATTTAGATTTTTACACCAGACAATTTGAAAGATCAGGTTTTACCGGACCTCTTAATAGATATAGGTGTGTTGATCTTGACTGGAATGACCTCAGGATGCATCATGAGGCACCATTGACACAGCCTTCACTATTTATTGGAGGGGAGAAAGACGGACCAACAATTTGGGGAGCAGGAAGCATTTCAAGGTTCTCAGTCACTCTTCCAAATCTAGTTGATTCAGTTATTTTGCCAAATGTAGGTCACTGGATTCAACAAGAAGACCCTGATGGGACCAACTCGCTTTTATTAGATTTCTTTCAAACTTTCAATTTTGGACAATAAAAACGATGGGGTCTAAGGTCTTCTTATGACGGCAGACAATAAGGGTAAGTTGACCAGATCGCTTGCTCTGCGTCACGTTTTCGCTCTGTCAACAGGAGCGATGCTTTCATCAGGTTTATTTCTTTTGCCAGGATTAGCTGCATCTAAAGCTGGTCCATCCGCCGTTTTGGCTTATTTGATCGCTGGTTTCTTGGCTATTCCTGCAATGTTGAGTGTCGCTGAGTTATCTTCTGCACTTCCTAAAGCAGGGGGCGCATATTATTTTTTAGAAAGAGCTTTAGGCCCTTCGATAGGAACTATTGCAGGAATCGGCACTTGGCTTTCTTTAGTCTTAAAAGATGCTTTTGCCCTAGTAGGTATGAGCGCTTATTTGGTTTTAATACTTGACTTTAATGGCAAAGTTGTGGCGCTAGTTTTAATAGCTCTTTTTACTTTTGTAAATGTTGTCGGTTCTAAAGTGAGTGGTTCGATCCAATTATTTTTAGTCATTTTTGTTCTGGCAGTTATGGCTTGGTTCCTCACTGAGGGCATTTTTGAAACCCAAAAACAAGGTATAGACAAATCCAATCTTGATCCATTTTTCACGGAAGGGTTTTCCGGACTTATTTCAGTTATAGGTCTAGTTTTTGTTTCATATGGGGGCTTGACAAAAGTTGCAAGCGCAGCTGAAGAAGTGGATGACCCTTCCTTAAAGATTCCGCTCGGGATGTCATTGTCTTTGCTAGTTGGAACTATTTTGTACACGCTTGGCGCTTTAGTGGCAGTAGCACTTGTACCCTCTGATATTTTGCATGAAGATCTAGCACCTATACATTCTGCGGCCGAAACTATTCTTCCATCCGCAGGAGTTGCGCTTGTGGTTTTAGCGGCATTAGCAGCATTTGCCTCAGCTGTAAACGCTGGCATTTTGGCTGCGGCAAGATACCCCATGGCAATGGCACGTGATGGACTCTTTCCTGAAGTAGCCGGAAGGCTAAGCCGATATGGAACTCCTGCATTCGGTGTAATCATTACTGGAATTGCCATAGCGTTAGTGGTTTTGCTTCTTGATGCTGTATCAATTGCAAAACTTGCGAGCGCTTTTGTTTTGTTAACACTTGGCTTATTGAACATTGCTGTTCTTGTATTAAGAGCTTCCCATATCCGTTCATATGCACCTGCTTTTAAAGCGCCCTTCTATCCACTTACACAGTTTGTTGGAATAATTATTTCTGTATTTTTAATTTTTCAACTTGGTGCAACTGCCTTACTGTTTGTTGGTTTGGTTTTTGTTGCAGGTTGGACATGGCATCGTCTTTACGCAAGTGGAAAAAGTAAAAGGGCAGGTGCAATTCGACAAGTTTTTGAAAGGTGGGGCGCAGATGCCGATCCGGGATTAGATCGGGAAATGAGTGCTGCGATGGCTGGTCACGGCTTGAGAACCGGCGATAATTATCATGGTTTGATTGCCAGAGCCGGGGTTTTAAGCGTGCCACCAGGAACGACTATTACAGAAGCAGCGGATAGAGCGTCGATAGTTCTTTCTGATCTGATCGGCTTAACAGGAGAGCGAGTAACCGAACAGTTTCTGGAAACCGGCTCCTTATGGATTCAACCGTCTAAGCAACACCCCACAGCAACCCCAGTTGCTTTATTTGAAGATATTGAAGAAGATCAACTTGTAATAGTCAGAGCGTCAGAGGGCATTCGTATTCCTGCTTCTTGGGGAGGTTCTGGCGAATGGGTCAACGCGTTATTTTTTCTTGCAGGAACAACTGAAAATCCAGGTCGTTCATTAAGGGTTGCAGGAGAGCTCGCCGGTCACCTGCATACGGGTGCAAAGCTTATAGGACTAGCGCAAACAGAAGCAGAAGTTAAATCAGCCTTACTCCCTGAAATGACATTTCGTCAATACGCTCTTCTCCCAGAGGGGAAAGATTCAGCACTTATAGGTTCAAAAGTTGCTGAACTCAATCTTCCTGATGGTGTTGAATTAGTTTCTGTACACAGAGAAGGTATTCTGATCGAGCTTAATGAAGAGCTCTGTTTAGAAGCTGATGATCAAGTAACGGTATTAGGTCCCTCGGATACAATGCCTTCGTTAGGCGAACCTCTACCTATTCAAGAGAGGCTCGAATAATTTTGAAGAAAAGGAGTTTTTGTGTTTTCGGTTGATGTGCGTTCTCGTTTGGATAGCACTGCAAATCAAATCGATTTAGAAGTTTGGATTGATGATCGATTACCTTTTCTACTAGAACAAAACTCTTCGATTGCTTTTGAAGGCGCTCAAATGCTTGGTTGCCGACCATTGGGCATTAGGGTTTCACAAAAATCATTTACTCTCATTCCTTTAGATGGAGTTATCAAACTAGATCTTGGAGTATCTAATGCCTCTGTAGTAGTTGATTTGGATGAGGTTTCATTTTCTGATTTGGTGCAAGACATACAGACCCCTCAATCATTAGCTACTTCTAAAGTAATTGATTTGCCTTTGAAGGAGTATTTTAGATTCTTAAAGTGGTGGCCTGTTCTTAGAGCGATAATTGATGGCAGACCTGTTTATAAACCAGGTGAAATTGATTTCGTAAATCAAGATGGGAGTTCTCTTGATCTCAATCGGTCTTTCACTCAGGAAGATTCTGACGAAGAAATTTCATGGTTTTTATCGCAAACGGGTTATTTGCACCTTCAAAACTGGTGGAGCCAAGAAGTAATGGAGGAAATTTCTAATGATATGGATAACGCTGTAGGAAAATATGAGAGAGGTGATGGTAGATCTTGGTGGGCGAAGACAAAAGATGGAACAGATCGTTGTGTTCGTCTTCAGTATTTCCAAAACGAATCGGAATCCGTGAAAAGACTTCTCACTGATGATCAACACGAGAGGATCGCAACGATACCTGGAGATGGGCACAGTATTGTGTGGGATGGAAGCAATGATCAGAATGCAATTGAAGCTTTAGTGAAACCAATCGGAGTGGTTGAGGGAATCTCTGATCTTCCTTGGCATAAAGACTGCAGTCTTGGAAGACATTCCTATGACTGTTCTTCTATGACGGTTGGAATTTCAGTTACAGGAGCAGACTCTAGAAGCGGTCAATTGGCAGTGGTAGCAGGTTCGCACAGGGCCAATTTGCAACCGAATTTTCTTCATCCTTATCTTGATTTACCCATTATTGATCTGCCTACCAAAACAGGTGATGTGACGGTTCATTTATCATGCACTCTACATATGAGCCACCCTCCTATAGAAAGAGAAAGACGAGTCATGTATACAAGTTTTGTTTTACCTAATAAGGGTAAAAAAATTGGTATGGATCGAATCTCAAAAGTGAGAGAAGAGGCTTATATGAAAGTAAGCCAAGTCCCAGCTAATAACCAAGATTGATCACCGCTCAGAAGCTTTATTTCAAAACTTCAGCCATTGTGTCAATAACCTGACCTATTTCTTTGTCGCTGATGGTTAGAGGAGGGCAAATTGCAAGTCCTGTATTCAAGGGTCTCAAAATAACTCCTTTGGAACGGATTTCATTTCTAATTTGCGTAGGGTCCTGTTCAATTTCAACTGCGTATACAGCGCCAGTTCCGCGCCAAGATTCAATAAGACCATCTGATTGTAATGATTCCAAACCAGTTCGGATTTGTTTTCCAACATGGTTAGCTCGATCAACCAAAGATTCACGTTCCATTAATTCCAAATTCGCAATACCAGCTGCACAAGAAGTTGGATGACCAGAATACGTATAGCCAGTTCGAAGAATGAAATCAGGTTCTTCAAGAGTGTCACAAACATTTCTAGAAACAATTACACCGGATAGAGGTAGATAACCAGAGGTAACACCTTTTGCAAAAGTCATTAAATCGGGAGTCACTCCGAAATGTTGAGCTCCAAACCATTTTCCTGTCCGACCAAACCCGCAAATAACTTCATCAAAAACAAGCAAAGCGCCATTGTCATCGCAGAGTTTTCGGAGGCCTTCTAAATAGCCATCAACAGGTGGATGAACCCCTCCAGCTCCTTGGATGGGTTCAACAATCATTGCAGCGATCTGACTTCCATGATTTGCAAAAATGGTCGCAGCCGCTTCAAGGTCATTATTTGGGACTTCCATGAAATGAGGCACTAAATCACCCCAGCCTTCCCTGTTGGGTGCAATCCCTTGAGCACTAGTTCCCCCGAAGTTGGTGCCGTGATAACCGTTTGTGCGACGAAGGATTATTTGCTTTTCGTTTTCGCCGCGTAGTTGATGATAGAGCCTTGAAAGTTTTAGAGCAGTATCTACTGCTTCTGAACCGGAACAGCCCAGAAAAACACGACCGTCAGGGTGTGGTGATCTTTCAGCCACCATTTCAGCTAATTTCGCCGCTGGTTCATTAGTGAAGGGATCGAAGATATTGTAAGCCTCGAGAGTTTTCATTTGTTTTGTTACGGCTTCAATTACTTCGGTTCTTCCATGGCCAATCTGGCAAAGCCAAAGATTAGCCATTGCGTCTATGTATTGGTTCCCTTTATCGTCCCATAGTAGACAACCTTCCCCACGGACAATATTTATAAAGTCAGATTCGGTTTTTAAAGGTGGAGCAAATCCGTGAAGTAGGGAGTGTGTTTGTTGTGTCATCCAAAAAGCCTCCTTTTTAAATCAAATGGTATGCCAGGTCTAACTGGTTGATGATCAGATGGTTTAGTCAATATCCAACCAAAAACTAGCAGCACGATCATTATTATTGAAGTCGTAATCCAAACAACTGTGTCATTTGTGGTTTGATAAATCACTGCGGCCATAATTGAGGCTAAAGCTCCAGCGGCAACTTCAGTTGCACCTGCCAGACCTTGTGCGGCAGCTTGACGTTCTTCAGGCACTGAAACTGAAACGAGCATTGGTCCCGCAGGGAAACCCAATCCCTCGAAGAGAGAACAAAGAATTGTTAAAATAATGAGAGTTAAAAGACCTTGAAACAGTCCGAAGCTAGCAACGAAGACAGCGCAAATGCTCATAGTTCCCAATGCCCAACGTCTGGCTCCAAAACGTTGAGCTAGGATCCCACCTTTAATTGCTAAGAGAGGTATTGGAAGTGCTGCGAGGGTGAGTGCAACACCAATCTGCCATTGTGAAGCACCTCGAAAGTCAAGTTCAAGAACCCAAACAGACTCAAAAACCCCAATAAAAGTAAAGTATGCACTCAGTATTAGAAGAGCGCCTTTAAGTCTTCGTATACGAAACAAATCTAAGGGTTTTCTCTTTTGAAAATCATGTCCAGCTGCATCAGGCTTAGCCTTCCATGCTGTAGGCAACAAAAAGACT
>Ga0206683_10000337_pt1 | contig 35423 bp, 39 predicted proteins | sample M280m12015metaG_FD_155483 | JGI IMG/M metagenome (GOLD analysis project Ga0206683, IMG submission 155483) | Ammonia-oxidizing marine archaeal communities from Monterey Bay, California, United States - M2 80m 12015 | ecosystem: Environmental > Aquatic > Marine > Intertidal zone | place: USA...
AACCTGCCTAATTCGCAGGTGTAGCAGCCCGATATGAAGTTAAAATAAGTGATATTAAGTAGCGGCGACGATGAAGATAGAGTATGACGGCGGATATGAAGAAAATCACCGGTGTAATTCTTATGGGAATGACCGCATGGTTTGGATTCAATCTCTTGACCGGACGGCCTTTGGAGTATTCCGCCGAAGATGATGGAGAACTCCGTTGCCAAAACTGTGGGTGGATTACTCCGGCCGGATATGCTTTCCCTGTGTCTTGCCCCCAATGTGGTGGATTTAGCCCCCCTTTGGATGCAGAATCATTCTCCGCCGAAGGCTTATTTTGTCCCTCCTGTAAAGATAACACAAGAATGGATGAGAGCGAAGAATGGTGCCACCTTTGTGAAGTGAGTTATGATGCAGAATCACATTCCGCTGAAGCAGTAAGGTCTTCAAGATGGGAATGTAGCAAGTGTGGTGCAGACTTTGACGATGAAGAAGAAGCCGAGGAGTGCTGTCCTTGCCGACACAAGAATTGGGAATGGATAGATGTTGGAAGCGACCTCTCTTACGCCGAAGTGGAGTGCTCGGACTGTGGCGCTCGGGGGATGCACTCCCTGAATATCATTGAAGGATGGGATGCAGAATCCTTTGAGGCTGAAGAAAAATGTGGTAATTGTGGAATGACTGACCCTATCGCTTTAACATACTTTTGCGATAAATGCAATGGTTGTGAAGGCTGTTGTGAATGTAAAGAGGCAGAAGCCGATGCAAAGGGTTACTATGAACCATACGCTTTCTGCGAATGGTGTAGTGATGAGATTCAAAAAGAATCCGATGGAATAATCATGAGAGGCGAAATCATTTGTAAAGATTGTAAGGAAGCATGGGATGAGCAACCTGATGATGGAGGCTTTTGGGCGGAAGGTGAGGACTCAAGATGGTCCGAGGAGGATTTCCGAGCAGCCGCAAACGAAGTAGCATGGGGTGAGATGGAAGGTCGTGAACCATTTGACGATGACGAAACTCTTGACCAACTTCACAGATATTCACAACAGGCTTATGGCTTTGAGGAATTAAGCACCTTATTGCGCCGAGATATTAACCAACGGGGTGAACCTTGTGATTGTAACGACAATGACCCTGACTTTATGTGCCACACCTGTGAGGTCTTAGAAATCATAGACAACAAAGATTATGAGGCAGAAGGTCACAAGATGATGGCCGACAATTTCATGCCACCCACTATGTTGTGGAATGAGGAAGATGATGACGCAGATGAGGATGCGGTGACTTACTTCGCCGAAAACCTTATTAACGAGGAGTTCCTCGCTGAATACATGGCAGACCCAAGCGGCTCCGGCACCAGCAGATTTATGAAGGAAAGCGAAGTGATTGACCTATTCAAGAAGGCCAACGGCACACTTGTGAGTGTGACTTTTGTGAAGCGCACTAACGGCGAAGTCCGAAAGATGCTCGCTCGCACTTCGGTCAAGAAGGGTGTGAAGGGTGTTGGACTGAAGTTTAATCCAAAGAACAAGAAACTCATCGGAGTCTATGACTTTCAAAAGGTTCGTGAGGGTGCAGACCCTTGGAAGTGCTACCGCTTCGTTCCAATTGATGCGGTTCTTTCCATGCGTGTGCGTGGTAAGACATATACGGCTTGAATGAATCCTTCAAGTAGGAAGTCGCACTATACGACTCTATGAATGAGTCTATGGTAGGCGAGGCTCTAATGAATCTCAATGGCTTGCGAGCCAAGATAACTGTTCCGAATATGCTCCGCACGATGAGTTTATCATCACGGGGTCCTCATGCGACAGCGGCGAAAGCCATCGTCAAGGAGTGGGCCGCCAACGGTTGGCTCAACGGTGATGAGAAATTAGGTTACAAACCTACCAAAGAAGGTTTGGTCATTATTAGGAAAATGGTTGTTGAGGAACCGTGGCTCAAGGAAGCCCAAGAATTGATTGAGAAAGTTGGGATACCTAACTTACCGGAAATAAGATGGAAGGAAGAATTGAAACATCATTCCCATTGGTTCAAAGTGGCACGGTGGCCATTTCTCAAAGATTCACGCTTTTATTTGCGTGGGATAAACCACAAAGGTGAAACCAAACCTACGACTCCTCCGGAAGATGGTTGGTTTGAGGGTGAAATCCCAACTGATTGGGTTCCTTTGGAGGATTGAGTTTGCCTTACAAGGACCCGGAAAAGCGCAAAGCGTATCATCGGACCTACAATAAGGCTCACTATCACAGCAACAAAGAATACTATCGCATCAAGAATAAGAAAGCCAAGGAATCTTTGAAGGCTCGCTTTAGTGAGTTCAAGTCCAACCTTTCGTGCCTCCATTGCGGAGTGAGCGACAATGTTGTGTTGGATTTTCACCACCGAGAAGGGGCTACGAAAGAGTTTGGGATTTCGGAAGGGCTAAGACGCTACTCATGGCAACGAGTATTAGACGAAATTGAAAAGTGTGATGTGCTGTGTGCTAATTGCCACCGCCGTCATCATCATGGATAGGCTTTAAGTAGCGGAAAGAAGTATAGAATACTATGCTGTCGTTTATCCAAGGTATTGAGTTGGAAAAGGAAGCAAAGGTTATCATCGTTTTCGGATTGGCCACGATGTTGGGTGGAGCCACACTTATGGCTTTAAGTCGTTGGGGCCGTTGAGCCTCAAGGCTTATGTATGATACCGCACCCATGATTTGGTATGGACCACAAGTGGTATGGTGACCATTCGGTGCAAACTGCTATTTGGGCCATTGCACGGAACCGTGAAACTAAGTTTCAAATATGCCATAGACCCGGTGAGGTCTTTGGGATTCGCCGCCGGAGAATGTGGGGAAGTGATGCTGTAAAGACCGAATTGAAGACTCTATCAGCACATGAAAGACCAATTGGAATCTTCGTTAGCACGAATGCTGTGAATTGGAAAGTAATTCCACCGGATTTGCTGCCCCCTACACTTCGCAAGAAGGGAACTTCGGGTTATGATAGTGCGGGACTGAAAGCCTACAAGAAAGTTTGGGATGGATTAACTACACCCATGGCATTGGAGGCTGTGGATATGAGTTTCATGGAAGTATGGGAAGGTGGAAAGATTATGGTTTTTGACTTTGATGATGAAGACAATCCTATGAATGCTTTTCGGGCTGCTCTTGAAACGAAAGCCTATCTCAAACAACGACACCATGTTGAGGGTGTGATGATATTTAGTGGGAACAAAGGTTTCCACATTTGGGTTCATCCCCGAAATGCGGAAAGTTTGGTAGGAGCAACACTAAAGCAACTTTTATCGCAAGGGGACCCTTTGAAGCAACAAGGACAACTTTATGCAAAGTTTGTAAAAGATACAGTAGTTGCTGCCACGGGAAGTAACTTGCCAAAGTATGACCTTTCTCCAAACTATCGTCAAGGGATAGTTAGATGTCCTTACTCAATACACGAGAAGTCGGGACAAATTGTGTGGCCACTTTCCGATGACGACATTGCTAAACTGCAAAAGTTTGAGAATGATGTGCTTACACCAGCAGACATTGGTGAGGTGCTCCATGATTGGGACACAGAAAACTTTGTGGATACTACCAAAGGTTTGAGTTACTTCCCACCGTGCACCACAGTTCACTCAAGGAATATGTGGCGACTCTAAGACTTCTTCCCTGAAAGAAGCACAAACGCACCGAGGCCGATAATACCTATCATTATAGGGCTGAACCCTACACTTGGTTGAGTTGGCAACCCTGCATCACCAGCAGTTGTTGAAGTATCATCATTTAAGATAGGAGGTCCTTCAGGACTTATGTTTGGTCCTTCTTCTTCTTCTTGTTCCGGAACATAAAGTTTGTATTCAATACATCCGGACGGTTTGCCACAATCTCCGGAAGATAAACCTACACAGGTTTCAATGGTATAGTTCCCTGCCCGGTCAAACAAATACTCTTTGTAATTTTCGTGAGGACAACCACCTTGACCTTTGACTCCGGAGATGGAATCATCATGTATGACTTTCGTTTCTCCATCTTTGGACCGCCATGTTATCTTGACGGTTCCGGAATGTTTGGTAGTATCATCGTAATGATACTTCGTCCCCCATCCGCTGGTGTCTTTTCCCCTGAAGGAAACAATGGCCGATGACTCAAAGGGGACTTGTTCTTCAGGTGTGCCACGAATACCAATTCTCATTCGGTGACGACTTGCACAAAGAGTAGCCGGGTTCCTTTGATAGAAGCCATCTCCGTTAGGGTCCGTTTCTTTCATCCAAGTAACATCGTCCATATTCCACGGACATTCTTCAACAGAAGAATGAAAAGTTTGGGCTTCAGACGCATACACATAGGAATACGGTCCATGGGACACAAAGTAGTTGAAACTCATTATTCGTCACCTTCCATAATGAGATACAATCCGCCTAACAGTAGCATGACCAACAGAATGGTATTGTGGGGTCGGGCTGAAGATTGAGCGAGGCCCATAGTAGTGTAGGATTGGACGGACGGATTACTATTGGCATTCTCACCAGCATTCATCAACGCGGGGCTGGCTCTCACAATTGGGGCAAGTTTGTCGCCCATTGTTTGAACAACATCTATTGTGTAGGTATGATTGAAACCGCCCGGAATGGGAAAACGGCAATCATATTTATTGGTATCAATGAAACCGTAAGCATCTTGTGTGATTCGGTGAAACATCCATGCTATCTCCGCCGATAGGACGGCTATACTTGCGGCGAATGCTGCGGCACAACCTACACCAGCAGTTAGAGGTGCAGTTCCACAACCAAGCGTAATCATGGCGACAACAAGGGCCACATCAATAATGAGAGGGAGGACATCTTCTAAGAAGACTTCCAAAAACTTGGCGAAATCGCTTTCTTCCGCTGATGAAGAATATCCGTAATGGCAAGTAAGGAATAAAGGACCCGGTGGCCATCCATCTTCAACATAGATGTCTTTCTCTCCGAGGCCATTAGTGTCCGTATTGAAAGTATAGGTTCTCACATTGACTATCAAAGATGACGGGGTGAGCAAGGGTAGTAACTTTGCAGCGAGAGCATCAGAATTAGCAAGTAGGGCATCTTGCTCCTCTTTAGAGAGGGAGGCTAAAAGTTTGCTCATCTCATTCATCATGTATGCCATGTTGAGGGCTGTAAGATTTAGAGTAACTCTATCTGACTTGGCTTTGGAATCATCTCCAAAGGTTTGGACCGCCACATTTACTTTATCTCCATTGCCGACTTGAGGGAAGACATATTCCACGGCTCCTCCGGTCGTTGTAATTTTATCCATAGTGCGAGGCATTCCCTCCACATTCCGAACAATTACGGAACTTTTGAAACCGGTGTTACAGTCGTAATCTTCTTGATACCAACTTTGGTCGGCTGATTTGCCGGATTGTAACCATTTGATTGCCATTATTTCTCGCTCCGCATCAGTAGTAAGTCTAACTTGGTATTCAGTTCAGCCATCAAGACTTTTACCTCTCCCATATCTTCCTTTGCTTTACGATGATGCGCTCCAAACTCATTCTTGACTTCATAGAGGGCAAACACCATGAAACGATAGAGAGCGTAAATAGAACCCAATAGAAGGATTAGTGGTAATCCATAATCCTCAATCATGGAAAGTGTGGAAAGTGCATCCGCCATAAATCTCACTCCCCGTTCTCATCGGAGGTAACTGTGTCTTTGACCTTTTTGGCGGCGGTAGCAGGGGCTAACATTCCAATAATCATCCCTCCAATTAGGAATAGGACGACTCCTGTTCCGGCGGCTGCAAGTCCCGGATTGTTACCCATCCATTGGGTCGTTCCTTGAACGAAATCAGCACCGGCTTCTCCCAAAATATCTCCGAGTGCGCCCATTGCTCCATTTCCGAACTTGAATATCGCCCAACCAACACCGGCGATAGCACCATATTTCAGACCTTTTGGACCGTAATACTTAGCACCTTTGGTCAAACTTGTTTCAATAAACTGCCTTGTAACTTGTTTTTGGGCCATATCTTCTGCCACTTCCCTTGTTACTATTCCACCGGATTCTTCCATGATTTCATTACGAACATTTCTCACGAGTAACTTACGACCTGATTTCCCAAGTCCGTCTTCCCCTGCTTCTTCAAATGCGACTTTAGTAAGTAACTTGGCCGACCTTGTGGCGGCGGTTTCCGCTGCTTCTTTTGCGGCTTTTTGGGCGAGTTCCTCAGTAGTCTGCTGCACGGCTTTCCTTCCGGCATATTTAGCAAACATTCCTAATCCCGGTGGGGCATTGAAAATCTGTTTGTTATAGTTCACACTACTTGCACCTAAGACCAAGGGAATGGCCACAGGTGATGACGAATGGTGTTGAAAGGGGTTATGCACAGCACTCATAGGCATTATTTCTCCCTTCCACTACTTAATGACTCTCGGCGGAACTTTTACATAGCGGAGGCACTCATGAGAAGGCATGAGCGACAAGGCCGATGAAAAAACATACATCCAAAGGATTGGGATATGTCGCCGTTGTCCTCGGGCGAAATCCACTCTCTTAGGGACCAATTGTGAATTATGTGGATGTAACATCCGTTTGAAGGCTCGGGTTAAGTCCGAAGAATGCCCTATCAAGAAGTGGTGAGATACTTTCGTTTGAATGCCGCAAAGGACCACGGAGCGGTTTCCTCACCTATTTCCAACAAAACTTCTGCATAATCTCGGATTTCTTTCTGAGCGTCTGCTGAAATACGCAATCTAATAAAGTTGAATAGGGAACGAGCATTCACAGTCCAATAGAACTCGGTGTAAGTGGCCAAAGGTAAGACTGTTCGTGCTTGCTCTCGTGCCACTCCGAAATCCAATAGTTTGTGATAGGTTTCAAGACTTTTTTGGATGTGGTCGTTAAATATCTCCTCAATTAACTCAAGGTCATGGCCCCAATCGTGGGAGGTTGAATCTTGTTTGTTCCTCGGATTAACATTGGCTCTCCACGCATCAGGATAATAACATGAATCACTAAGTTTCACATACCTTCCGCTAATCTCATTAAAGGACCCTATACGATGACGCATCCATTGACGAGCCACAAATAGAGGACACTTGATGTGGAATGTGAAGTTAATGTGCTCAAAGGGTGTGCCGTGGTCATGTTCCATCATGTAATTGATGAGCCTTTTGTCTGCGTCTTCTCCTTTGGATTCTTCGCCATAGGAAACTCGGGCAGCCCTCACGACTGAATTATCATCTCCCATCACATCCACTAAACGAAGGAATCCTTCATTCAAGACGGGAACCGCATCATCAGGCAGAACCATGTGCCGAAGACTTGTTATCACCCATATTAAGTAGTCGGAAGGGGTATCAAAATATATGCCTGTGCGTCAAGTTGGGAAGGATTGCTACCAATGGGGTAATCAAAAGAAGTATTGTGGACCCGGCGCAAAGCAAAAGGCAATACTCCAAGGCATTGCTATTGAGAATACAGGATGGCGGGAAGCCGAAAATGAAAACTTTGGAGCGAGTTCTTCAGGGAGTAGTTCTCCAATAACCCATAGGGGTTATTGGAGAAAAGAGAGTATGGTTCCAATCTTTTGTGGTATGGTGTTCGCTTACTTAACATTCCGTAACCGTTAAATGGGTGCTGCCCCTCTATAATCCTATGATGGTTACTGTAAAGGATGTTCCGGAAGGGCAGGGCATGAGTGGTCATGAACTGTATGAGTTATCCGATGACCCATCGGCTTACGAACGCCGGATGGGACAGAATACCACTACTGTTCCTCTAACTGTTTTTTGTCCTTCTTGTAGCGACATCGTTCAGTATGACCGCCGAATAAACGCTGTTGTCCCAAAATGGACGGTTCGTGAGTCCGATTTCGTGTTTAACATTCTGTATGACGAAGATGAAACCGGCACCTTTGCTCGTTGTGGAGCCTGTGGCCATGATTTGAGGGAAGAAGTGAAAGGTTTGGCATCTAAAACACAGCCTAAGAAACGGAAACGGAAGAAAGAACGGACCCTGTTGGCTCCGGCAGAACATCTTACTGACGGAGTATATCATAACGGGTATTTTGCCTGTCCTGTGGAGGAGTTCAAGCGTTTAGCCAAGAAAGGACACGAAGTTTCCACCGGCATTTCCCCAGCCATTGAGGTCGGTGGAACTACCTATGTAATCTCACTCTCAAAGTTTATCACATTTTGGAAGGAAATGGAAATAGAGGGCAGGGCAATGGTTGGAGTCCCACGCATATATTGGCAAGAGGTATGAGAAGGTATTAAGTAGGTGAAAAGCACAAGGTAATACTATGAAGGACGCAGACGAGTTTGACCGCCTCCACGATGAATACCTCGCTTTTCTTGACGAAGGCGCAGGTGATTATCTTCAACAACACGCCGACCAAATGACCGAGCACTTAGCCTTAGATGCGGCAGATACGGTGCCAATTGTGGGGATTAACCCAATGACGGCAGAACCCTACATCATGACGCTCGCAATGGTGGGCTACAAAGAAGTTAAGGGAGAAAATTACCAAGTTAGTGTTGCTTGGTATCCCGCACCCAAAATCCCAATGGAACTGTTGGGTATCTTGAAGGAGGATAATGTGGATATTGAAGAAGACGACATTGTAGCCCATTTACTCCGAAAGCGATTGGCTATTGTGGCACTCCTTGACGACACGGATGATGCAGACCGTTTTGGTTGGACCCAAATTATGAAAGAGGTTCAAACAGGTCAGCGGACTACTAATTTTGAGGATGCTGTCGGGAGTGAAGAATTGGCCGAAGAACTTGGTGGATTAACTTCGGTGTTGGGGCAACTCCTAAGTGGCTCGTTGGATGAGATGACCTTTGGCGACTTAGTGAGAATGCTATCCGATGCACAACAAGATGAGAAAATTACCCACGACATTGAAGTGAATGACGACTTTGACGAGTGGGACCAAACCTTCACTACTGAGTGGGAGTGAAAGGTTAAATAGGTGAAGAACACCTGCAAGGACATGGCCGCAATTGATAAGAGAGGCATGGCAATTGCTATGGATAGGCGAGTGGTAAAACACTCAGATGCGAGATGGACTGTAATTGGAGATTCAAACCCAAGGAGGCATTATACCGTGATTAACTTCAACCCAAGTATGAAATGCGATTGCCCGAATCATTCTCGCTTCAAGCATGATTGTAAGCACATTAAGGCTGTGAAAATCATGTTGGCTCAAGAACAATTCGGTTTAGACTTTAGGAGTGAATAATTATGGTAGGTAGCAGCAGACAGAAATGGATTGATAGTATTCTTGCACTCATGAAGACCGAAGCCCGAGGCTTTGGCGTTGATGAATTGCGTCAAAAATTATTAGGCCGCTTGCGAAATGCACCTTCGGCTCGGCAGATTACGAGCAATCTCAAAATTGATAAGCGATTCCAAACGCTGGGTAAGACCATGACCGGCAGCCTGATGCGGAACCGTTCTCATGAAGTATATGTCTTTGGTATCACCGGCCTTCAATATGAAGGTGACCATCCTTTCCGACAGAAGTGATGCAAAGGCACACAAGGTTTATTAACTGCGGATGCTGTGGTATTAACATGGCGAAGCGTAAATCTAAGCGTAAGTCGGCCAAGAAAGCCGACCCATTGACGACACCTATTCATTGGAATGAAGGGGATATTATCAAGAAAGCCGCCATCGTAAAGTTATTCCCTAAAGGCACTATGGTTCAGCCACTTTGGGGTGGGCGTGAAGGGAAACTCTCAAACATCTTATCCGACCCCGACTATATTGTATCCATTGCGCGGGTGAATAAGGACGAAACTTGGCGGACATTCTCTTTGAGGTCGGAGAACATTACATTCGGATTCTCCGAAGGAGTAGTGAACGACAAAAACTTCCATAGATTCGTTAAGCCACTTGTGCGCTTTGCAGATGTGCCAAAGGGCGATAAAGGGAGGGTGAAGAAGGCCCCACAGAAACCTAAGAGTAAAACTCCCGTGGTCCCTAAGTCAAAGAAGGCTAAGAAGGCTAAGGTCGCCGGGTCTAAGGGCAAAAAGACTTCAAGACCCAAGAAGACTACTTAAAGGAACGCGAACGCTTAAATAGGTGAACGACAGACGGTGATAGTATGAGTGATGATTCAACCCCTCGTGAAGAAATACCCAAATGCGAAGAATGCAACAGCCTTGATATTCAAGACGATGACCAAGGATTTCCTGTTTGCATTGACTGTGGGTTGATGCAATCTAATGTTTCCATTGACTATGGTAAGGACAACCGTGTGTTTGCCGATGGCTCCGGTATGGAGAGTGAGCGTTGGGGTATGCCTAAGACAGATTTGATTCACGATGGCGGATTATCCACGGACATTTCATGGCAAAACAAGGACTATTCCGGCAATCCACTTGCTAAGGGGATGGCTTCTAAAATCAACAGGCTACGCCGACAACACCAAAGAACCCGTATCAAGGATGCAACCGAGCGAAACCTTGTTGTAGCGTTAGCCGAACTTCAAAGGTTGGCTGGCCAAATGGGGCTACCTCAAACTATCAAAGAGTCTGCGGCTCGTCATTACAAGAATGCGGTCAAGATGAAGTTAGTGCGTGGCCGTTCCATTGAGGGCGTAGTGGCCGCTTCACTTTACCTTTCATGCCGTATGGCTGCGGCTCCACGAACCTTGGATGAAGTCGGTCATTATTCCCGAACAGGACGAAAAGAAATTGGGCGCACCTACCGAGCAATCGTCAAAGCACTCAAAATCCAAGTGCCTCCGGCAGAACCTCATGGCTATGTTCCCCGATTCTGCACTTCACTCAACCTCCCTACAATGGTGCAGGTGCGAGCCTTGCGCCTCGTGCATGAGAATGAGAAGGCCAATGGAATGGCCGGACGAGGACCGACAGGGATTGCGGCGGCAGCCGTCTATCTCGCGGCCATGCTACAAGGACAAAACAGGACTCAAAGAGAAGTAGCGGTGGCGGCAGGTGTAACCGAAGTCACTATCCGCAACCGATTCAAGGAAATGTGTGCTGACTTTGGCTTCAACCCTGCTCACCCTCAAGAGGCAGACTTGGAAAAGCCCGAGTGAGCCTCAATAGAGAGTTTTAAGTGGCTTATCGCATCATTATGATGTATGGAGTATGGCTTATTCCTCATTGTAGTCGGCGTAGCCCTCATGTTTCCTTTCATTTCGTATGTATGGGATGCTATCGTGGATTGGATGTGGCCCACATCACCCGCTCCCAAAAGACCGGATTATGATTCTATCATTGACGGACTCCGTGAAAGTATGGCTACCATTCATACTGACCTTGAAAATTGGATTGGACTACATGACGAGAAAGTTTTGATAGTCAAAGATTTGGAAGCAAAGCAAATTGCCGATGCCATGACCATTGAATCATTGGAAGGTGAAGTGTTGCATCAAAAGGGGAGAGCGGCTTCAGCCCACACCACCCGAGGCCAACTTCTTGAGAAATGGACCCCGTTCGTATCAGCGGAAGGTATTGAAGACCATTGGCGTGTGGAAGATTGGCAATTCCTTGGGTCACCAATTGACTATGTGGTTTTTGATTGGCGACAAGATAAGGTGGAAAACTTGACGAGTGGCCAAGTAGTGTTGCTTGATGTAAAGAGCGGCAAGAGTCAATTGAGTTCCAAACAAAGGCGCATCCGTGATTTAGTCAAAGCAGGGCGTGTTGAATGGCGAGAAATACGCTTAGATTAGTGACCTTGGGATTCAAGACCCTCAAAGGTTAAATAGGTGAAAGGTATGTGGAGATATTATGACGGGCGTGATTTCTGTTAATATCAATGCAAACGATGGCTTCCAAGCCAACCGATGGACTAAGAATGGTGAGCGAGGGCTGGCCGACAGGGTGTATGTTGATACTCCCGAAGGAACGAAAGTAGGCTACTACGATTTGGTCAAGAACCGATGGATGCTGGATAAGAGCAATACGGGTGTAGGCATGGGTATAATCGCCGATGCTGCCGAGGCCAAAATAACTCTTGAGATTGTTGGAAAGGATGATGTTCATATCGGAATGAAGACAGTTTTGATGCCACACGAAGGCCCTATCTTCGGACAGGGAACCAATTTGGCTAAGGATTGGCTCGTAGCCAATGGCGAGGCAAACGATATGTCTATTGCCGAGTTCCTTGACGCTTGTATGGCCGGTGGGGAAGCATGGCTAACTATGCACCGCCGAAAGTATAACTGAATAGGTGATTGAGTGAGCGATACCAAGATTGTTGAAGTCGGTCTGTGCGGCCCCGGCCGCCATCCCGTCACCAATAGTGAGGGTGAATCCATTGATGCCTTTATCTTTGAAGGTCAAGTGGCCAACCCATTGGACTTCCTTTCTCACATCAAGCGTTCAACCGAGTTTCTTCAAAATGTGAAGCACGAGGCGACTGATGCCTTAGTGCTATATGTGACCGGCCTCACTCCGGTATTAACTTCCTTCCTTCAAGTATGGGAATGGACTCAAGAAGTAGTGCGTGATGAAGGCGGCAACCCGCCACAATTGATTCTGATGCACTACGATAGAGATTCGGAGTCCTATGTTCCCCAGCACTTTTAGGTGATTTAATGCAATATCGGATAGACATTGGGAGTGGAAATCTCCTCGTTTTTGAGGATGATGGCGATAAGCACATGAAAGTTATGGTCGTGGATTCCAAAGACCAAGGAACGGGAATGTTTCTCGGCCGCTGTTTGCGAGCCGATGTGAAGCGTTTAGGCCGTGGAATGTAGGTTTTCGCCGGAATGCTTAAATACCCCGCGCCCTGTGGGGAAGGTATGAGCCGCCGTGGAATTGTATTCAGCACCCGCCTTGAGAACGACATTGATGCCTATATGCAAGAAGTCGGAGAACCGATGGACCCAAGAACAGTCATCAGTAATCTATACACTCGCCGAGTGTGGGGAAAACTTGCTCGCACACCAAAGCGACTCGCCTACTATTTCAAGAGGTCAGGACACTATGTTCAAATCGGTGCTTCACGCCCATTCACATACATTTGGTCCGACAATTATGATAGTCGCAATCACGGCCCACGAAGGGTTTAGAACAAATCATCTTCGTGTGCAATGGCCTCGTCTTCTTCTTGAGGCTTGTCCCCAATGAATCCAAAAGTCATACTCGGCTTTAGTTTTTCTGCGGTGCAGTAATTCTCAATGAGTGTGGAAGTGCCGGTTACGGATTCTTCCATTTGCTTGAGGCTACCACGCCAAACTAATTCGTATTGAATATAAATGCCATCTTGGAATTGAAGCGCACGGCGGTGCAAATGGAGGTCACGACCAGCCGCAAACAATTTCATTTGGTCAAAGAGTGGGTGCGACTCGGGTGCCACATGGCGTTCTCCGAAAGTGAATCTCATCATATAACCAACAGGTTGTATCTCTTTTGGCTGTTGAGAATAATACTCAATGGCTTCCTCTAAATCCATAACTTGTGGCCCGGCGGCACAGGTGCGACATCGGCAGCCGACAACATTCAAACATTCCTCAGAATCTTGCGTCATTCTTCCTCCTCCTTACACCAACAATTATCTGCACAGAATCCTTCTATGTAATAGCCATTATCTATGACTCCACCGAGTAGGTGAGTCCTTCCCTCAGTCATTCTTCTTCGCCATCCATACTGAACTCGGGTGGCAAAAATACTATGTGTGATAAATGGGCTGTCTTTCCAATAGTGTCCTTGATTTGCTCCCTCATAGGGAACAGGCCCTCAAAAGTTTCTAAGCCACCTTCCCAAATAAAATCAACTTGCGGGACTTGGACCAAACCATCGTTCATGGCTCTTTGTTCAAAGTAAAAGTTTGTGTCTTCGGTGAGTGCACTTAGTTCTCCAACTAACGCGTTATCAGGAGCCAGCAAACTTTGGTCAATAAAGGTGTAGCGCATCAAATAACCACCTACTTTGGTGCCAGCGGCCTTGCCTTCCTCTATTACTTCTCTCAAATCTTTACTCATCGTATCTTTTCCTACCATCTCAAACACTCCTACTTATTCCCGCTACATATTCCTCAAGGTCAAAACCTTCCCACTTCTTGGTAATGTCTAACATGACCTTCAGTTCCGCTGCCAAGGTATCGGTGGGAACTTGTTGTTCCTTCACGATTGGCTGCTCGCCGGGAATGTGATAAGTCGTAATCTGTGTATAGTATTTGTTTTGGAGAAGGCTGGATAATACCATCCGTGCCATGTCTGCGTTGCGTTGGTTATCCAAAACCACCTTGACTTTCTCCTCATTGGAACTTTGCACAAGTTCTCCGTAATGCTTTTGGACTAATCTCATGTAAGCATCAGGTTCGGTATCCAAAAGTTTGGCCAACTTTGCTGGGTCACTTCCAGCCAACCGTTCCAACTGCTCAAAGAAGTTACCGACAACTCCTAACGAAAGCCTAAGTGGTTCCGCCATAATGTTGAACAAAACGAAGTATAGGTCGTCCCTATCTTCACCATCTTTCATGTGAACATCTGCATTAACATTAACTATCATGTCTTTGCTCATTGTTAGTTTAACTTTTCCAATTTTCTTCATAGTGGAACCTCCATCTTTTGGCAAGCAGAACAGGTGAATGCAAATCCACCTTCTGAAATATCAAAATTACTTCCACAGACTCGGCAACTGCGGTGCCTCCATCGTAGCAAATATACTTGATTTCTGCTTTTTGCATCGGGGAATGAAATGGGCGTATCATTCTCAATCAGGAGGCTACCGCCCTTTACGGACAAAGTATGGCCCTCCTTCTCGGCCCAATCAGTCAGCAACACGCCTTTACAGGCGATTGGCTACTACTTAAGGGTTCGCCGGAATACATTAAATAGTCGTATTTCCAATATAAGGATATGACTAAGGTATGGGGAGGCAAAGCCACCGTCAATGATTGGATGATGAAATACATTGGACTACCCATTGTTTGGGGTTGGCTGATGGCGGCTTTAGGTATTGTAGCAATGGGTGTTTATGACCCCGATGCCGTCATGCCAATGTTAGAAGGTTACATTGCGCTTCTTGCGATTGTAGGAACCTTAGCAACACTAATCGTAACTTCTATGTTGGAACTTTGGAAAACTGAACAGACTCAAGAGATTGCGACCATGGAAGATAGAATCGCTCATCGTCACAAGATGGAAGAAATGGAAATGGCTCATGTGTATAGGTTAGCGGAAATAGCGGCGACCGGTGAGTATGTGTCGGTGACGAACGACAAGATTAGTGAAGAAATCGGACTATCGGACCCAACGACTACCAAGAAATCAAAATCCGAAAAGTGAAAGGTTAAATACCTGACCACCATTAGCACCAATTATGAGTGCCAATCCGGGCAAGAACTTGATATATGGTTTGAGAAATAGAAGTTACAGACAATCTCGTGGAGGCTTCCGCCCTACGAGTTCTTCGTGTATCATCAAAGACGAATATGGTTACGATAAGCAAATTGGCAAGTGCCATAGGGCTGAATGGTTCCGTTTGAATGGAGTCAAGCCGACCAACCCACCATCGGACAGGTCACACGGAATCTTTGCTGCGGGTAATGGAATGGAAGATTACTTCCAACAAATATGGAAGAATCAAGGACTTCTCATTGATGGAAATGTTCTTAATTATGGCCCTGTTGGACCCGACCCAAGAATCATTATTTCCGGAGAGTCGGATATTCTCGTATGGGACCACGAATTAGACGGAGATGGCAATGTAATTCAGATTCACCGTGATAAGGCTATCGGTATTGAAATGAAAACTTGCCGAGGCTACTTCGCCAAGAAAATGGTCTTCGGAATCGGTAACAAAATGTATCCTCACGGTGCGCCAAAGTATGAACACATCATGCAGACGGCTATGTATCTCATGATGCGTGAGAAGCATGAGAAGCATTATGGTGTGAAGATGGATTACTACATCATATTCTATTTCGCTGTTGATACCGGAGAATACACTCAATTCAAAATCAGTCTATCCAATGGCTACGATGGAGATATTATCGTGGAAACTATGGACGGAAAAGCAATTGAACCGGACATTGCATATCAATTGATTGCTGGTCAAACTCTCAATGCTTGGGAAGGCTTGAACACCGATAACATCCTTAAGAGATATGCAGAATTAGCCGACAAACTTGATGAACCTAATCCACCGGATAGGGATTATATGCTTCGCTATGACGAACCAACCGTCAAACAGAAGTTAGCCACTAACGACTTGTCTAAGACCAAGTATAATGAATGGCTCAAGAAGCCTCTCGCCGAAGTGGGAGATTGGCAATGCTCATACTGCGATTTCAAAGCACATTGTTATCCGGTGAGCATCTTTTCAGAAGATGTTGAAAAAGGGATACTAACTGTGGATGAAGCCACACGAGAATTAGGCTACGAATGATTAAGTGGTCAATAAGTCGGGAATGAAATCCCAATTTCCAATCCCAATTATCTTGCCAGCCTTAGTGTTGCGTCCGGGCTTTGGCATCGTCTTTGCGGGCTTGGCTGTTGTGCCTTGTTGTTGAGGGAGTGCTGCCGTCTTGGAACCTGCCGTAAGATATTGGGAAACATCAACACCGGGAATGGAAGCGGCTCCGGTGACTCCGCCGTGACCCACAAAAGTTAGTCCTGATGCGGCGTTATCACACATGAGCACAGCCATTATCTCTTGTGATAAGGAACTGTTGCCACGACCTCGGGTATTATCCCAAACTTCTATTGGTTGAGTGGCTGTCCCAACTACTAATCCGCCATCCTTGGCAATGGTAGTCCCATTAGGAAAGTAAAGCCCATACGATTGATTACCGCCTAACTTCCACAGGAAACCGGTGCTTGGTGGAATCGTAACATCACCTTGGTCCATGAGATTACATGGATTGGCCGGAGCCATTGGGTCGGTGCTAAGATTTTGCCACAACTTGACGCTCGTATCCATACTTTAACATTCTCCATCTCGCTACTTAAAGACTCTCGGCCTTGACTACAATTATTGTGGTATCATCAGTTTTACCACCCTTGTGTGAATATCCCGCCTCTTGGCTGGTCTTCTCAAACGGAGTCCTTTCCAAACTTTGGCCCTTGTCTGTTGCAGCAATCGCTAAACTTTCGGCAATGTGAGATGCGGGTTCCTTTCGCATGGAAGATATGATACTCAGAATCTCATCTTCAAATAGGTTATCAAACAGTCCATCAGTTCCAAGGACCAGCATATCTTCAGCCTCTAAATTGAACTCAAACTTTTCAGCATCGGTTGGGTGCTGTGCAAAGTCAAGACCTCCCGCAAGTTTCCCTAATTGGAATGGACGGTTAAACTCAATCTCTTGTTCAGTTGGTTGCCGGGTCATGTTACCATCAGTTACTACAAAGAAGGAAGAATCGCCAAGGTAAATCAAATCAACCGTATATCCCCAACTATGAGGTTTCAAGACCCCTATTATGGCAGTTGCAGAACCAATTTGGTCGGTAGCCTCGTAAGCCTCCGTTAAAATGGAGAGGGCATCATCTTCTCCCTCAATAAAAGATTTCTCACTATTGAGCATTAGGTCTGCTGCAAAGGGTCCAGCGGAAATGCCCTTTTTGGATAACCAAGAACCGACTCCATCTGAAACTGCGACCATATAACTTGAGTCCCAAGAACTGTAAGAAATGGAGAAAGCATCCTCTCCTCCAAAGTGAGCCTTGTCGGGATGGGGAATATAGGCATAGCCAATATCCAACGGGAAGGTCATGGTTCCTCTTTCACAGGACGACTATTTGAAAGGTCGTAAGACACCCCATTGCGTTAAATAGGTGGTGATGCGTAGCAGAACCATGCTCGTGACGGCAGAAGTTAGTGGGAATACCTACCCGTTTCGCCACATACTTCAAAAGAGATATGGCCTCAAATGGAAGCGAAATAAGGGAGTCTTTTCCAAGAGAATGGAGAACTCCGGAACCAACCTCAGAAGGCTGGCAGAATACTGTTCCGAGTTTCGTCTAACTCTTAGCGTTGATGGAGCGGTAGCCGGAGGAGTGAGGGGAGAAGGTAGGAAGAATGGCCAAGCCATAGACGACTTTGACTTGTTTGTTTTAGATATGGAGGGGTCAAGGACTCCTATTCCGGGAAAGTTAGGTGGAATGCCGCCCGCTCCCGGACCTTCTGAAGAAGACCTCAAGTTTGCTCAAATCTCGGTCTGCCCTGATACGGTCCCTAACTTTGATGTGCTTCCTTGGTTTGAAGGAACTCGGTTTCCCGAGCCGAGGGACGAACAGGCACAACTTCTCCCCTTAATTGTGGAAGCATTACATGACGGCTATGAAAACATTATTGTGGAATGTCCTACCGGCAGCGGGAAGTCCGCCCTTGCCATGATGATTCCCAAGATGTTGGATAGTGATGCCTATATCAGCACCCATTTGAAAGGGCTACAAGCACAGTATATGAGAGAAATGCCGTTCATGCGGAGCGTCATGGGGAGGGCTAACTACACCTGCAAACTCGCAGTTCCACCCGGAATAAGAAGTCTTGATGCAGCCGACACAGCCTTAGCACTACATGAGGACGGTCTTGAAGACACCTCTATTGCACCTCCCAAAGCCAATCTTGCTCCTTGTCGGACTTGTGGCCCAAAGTTTAAGTGTTCTTACAAACCACCGAGTAAGGAGGGAAGGTATGATTGGAAAGCCGACCCCGATAAGATGTGCGATTACTTCGGCGCTCTCACTAAAGCACAACGAAGTCGCTTCTTCATCTCTAATAATTACTATCTGATGGGCTTAGGTCAAGCGGGTGAATCTATGTTACCCGCACGGGACTTATTGATTTGTGATGAAGCACATCATTTACCGGATGCACTCACAAGTTTCTATGCAATGGATATTTCCATTCGTCACTTAGAAAGACTGATTGGGTTTCCTACCTTTGATGATGTGACCAAGGCTGATGATAAGAGCGTATCCCGTCAGCGGAATATAGCCTTGGAACCGTGGTCACCTTCGGCCAAAGGAGCATGGGGATTTCCCAAAGTTCCATCCATTCAACCTAAGACGGCTGACCGAATCCGAGATATTGGGGCAAAAGTTTGGTTGGCTTATTTGGCAGAACTCAGAAAGATAGTTGCACAACGGATAGAAAAGGAAGAATATGAAGAAAAGGACCTTTCCTTTGCGTATAATTACATCCAAACTTTGTTGCATCTTGAAGTTGCCTTAGAAGACGCTCCTGAAAATTGGGTGTGGACCAAGGATGATGAGGAAGACCCGATGTTCGTTTCCTTTAAGCCGATTGAGATTGGAGAGGATGCCGAATCCATGTTATTGAGATTGGGACGACAAAGAATCTTCATGTCTGCCACTATTCCCGCGCCTTCGGTGTTCATGAGGGAACTCGGACTCAATGAGAAGAAAACTTTGTTCTTGAAGGTGGATTATTCTTCTTTCCCTACGGGTAACCGACCTATCATCACAACCATTAAGGGTGGGAAGATGAGTTATGGTGGAAGGAATGATGACGCTTTCACTCAGACAGCCGAGGCTATTCTCCAAATCATGGACTTACATGACCACGAGAAAGGAATCATTTTGCCTTACACGAATGAAATTGAAGAAAGGTTGTATGAAGAAATCAAAAGATTGGACCCCGATGCACATAGTAGGCTCATGACTCACAGTAAAGATGCTACCGATAGAGAAGAAGTGTTGGCGGAGTTTGAAATCTGTCCGGACCCAGCGGTTCTTTTATCCACTTATGTGAATCAAGGATATGATGGGAAACATTGTGGATTTGCAGTAGTGGTCAAGATTCCATTCCCACCATTAGGTGATGTCCGAACGGTGAAGAAGATGGAGCGAGATGAAGATTGGTATAAGGCTGAAACCGCCGGTTCGCTTATTCAAATGTGCGGGCGTGTGGTGAGGAGCGTGGACGATACCGGAATTACATACATAGTGGACCCAACCTTTGACTTTCACTACAATAAGGGAATCAACAACCAACCCCTCAAGAAGTATATGCCGTCCTATATTGATGAGGCCATAATGTGATAGCAGAACAGCGATAAGTTCAAATAGGAGAAAGCGAGTGGGAGGATTATGGAGCGAATCGCAATCTGTGGCGTAATGGCTTCGGGAAAGACATACCTTGCCGATGCTCTCCATGATGAATTGGATTATACCAAGTTCTCCCTTGCTACCGGTGTTAAAGACCTTGCGCGGGATGTCTTCTTGATGGAAGGCAAGGACCGCAAACTTCTGCAACAAATTGGAATGAAGATGCGACAAATCCAACCAAAGGTATGGATTAACCTTCTAATGCGCCGTGTGGCGGAATACTCTAACTCCCTCAAGTGGGCTGGTGATTCGGCTTATGACCCCGATTTAGCGACAGGGCCGAATCCTCATCCGAAAGAACTGAGAGTCGTGGTGGATGATTGCCGCTTCATCAATGAAGTGGTCGCCTTCAAGGAGGCAGGGTGGACGATTATTAGGATTCATATTGATGATGACCTTCAAATCAAAAGACTCAAGAAAACCTATGGCAAAGAAGCCGACCAACACATTCAGAACCGCAAGGATGATAGCGAGTCCGAAATGAATTACATGAACGATGAATTGTTTGATTTGGTAGTAAATGCAGCAGACGATGATTCAGTCGTGGCTCAAGTATTAGATTGGCTCCAAGAGCAACCTACCCAACGCTTAAATAGCAGGTAGGACAATAGAGATAAGATGGCCGACGAAATAATACTCCTTAACCCTGAAAATGGGATGAAGAAGTCTGTGGCCTACAAGAAGGGAATGACCTTTACGGCCCCTTGGTTTCCAATGCAAATCCGACAACTGAAAGATAATTCCGGCGGTCAAACACCTGTTGAGGGTTCATTGGGAAGTATCAATCGTTATTTGAAAGATAATTGGTCGGGTATCTATGCCGATTACGACAATATGGTGGAAATGATTACCATAATGGGAACTGCCGCAGAAATAACAGGAATCTTAACTGAATTAGGAAAGTTCCAAAACTTCTCCATCGGTTTCACTTCACCTAATGAAGTGACGCTAACTTATGATAGTCAAAATCCAATCCTTCCGGCTGAACCCTATGCTACCGACATTAAAAGGGATATTGCGAAGGAAGATTTGATTCGGCGGGACCCAAATGAAATGAGTGGTGGTTCCGGTTCCGGCTCCGGAGGAGGCGGAAGTGGCTCAGGAAGTGGCTCAGGTTCCGGCTCAGGGAGTGGGTCGGGCGGAGATGGCGACGGTAGCGGTGACGGCGACGGTGACGGAGATGGTGGCGGTGACGGTGACGAGGATGCAACCGAAGGACCGGGTAGTGGCGAATCTCCAAGCGATAGAGCCAAAGAAAAGGGCCGACAAGCGGCCCAAACAAACTCACAAGGTAGCGGAAGCGGAAGCGGCTCGGGGAGCGGTTCAGGCTCAGGTTCGGGAAGTGGAAGTGGAAGTGGCTCCGGAAGCGGTAGCGGTTCCGGTAGTGGTTCGGGTTCCGGTTCGGGAAGTGGAAGTGGCTCAGGTAGTGGTTCCGGTAGTGGGAGCGGTTCGGGCGAAGGCTCGGGCGAAGGCTCCGGTGAAGGAAGCGGAGAAGGTTCCGGCGAAGGTAGCGGTGAAGGTGGAGATTGCCAAGAATGTGCCGATGCCGCAGAAGCCGCAAACGATTCAATTCAAGAAGGAGATTCAGCACAAGAAGCAATGGAAAAGGCTCAAGAAGCCGTTGATGCGGCTAAAGATGCGGCCAGCGCAGCCGAACAAGGCAACCCTTCCGATGAAGCATCACTTGAAAAAGCCAAAGAATCGGCCCAAGAAGCCATTAGCAAGGCAGAAGGTATCAATCAAAACGAGCAACAGAATGCTTCAAGCAGCGAAGAAGTCGCTCAAACTGAGGCTAACCAACAACAACTTGAACAAATGAGAGATGATGTGGACGGACTTGATTCTTCCCAAACTCCACTTGATAGGCAAAGGGGAGAAGTTAGGGATTTGGCCGACAAAGCAGAAGCAGCAGCCGAAGCCATCCCCGAAGCACTTACTCAAGAGGAAGTTACCGAGAAAAGAAAAGAGGCCGTTCAAGCAGCCATAGACGCTTATGAAAAAGCAGACATGGATGACCCTACCCAAGCAGCCGATGTGGACCGGGCCAAGAGAGCGGCGCAAGAGGCTGTGAATAATGACCCAAACATTACTCAGGAAGAATTAGAGGAGATTACTGAGCAGTTAGATGCCATTCCTTCCGAAGAAGACGAATTGCGTAAAGCATTTGATGAATCAGGACTTCCGGAGGACTTATTTGATGAGTTCAAGGCTGGATGGGACGAGTTTATGGAAGGCTTAAGACAGGAGCAAGCGAAAAATAACTTGAAGATGCGTCCTCCAAGCAAAGGCTCAAAAACTGATGTTAATAGATGGCTGAAGCGCCCTGAAAGTGGTTCTTCATACTATGTAAATGTGAGTGATGGAAATGTGGAGTTATTGAAGAAAGCCCCGCCCTATGGTTCGGACTTAGTTATGGTTGCTCCATACAATACCGGCGAGTTGGACCGCCAAGGGCAACCTTTGATTGTTCCAACGGTGCTTCAAGGGGTGGAAGAATGGTGGTATCAAACCGGAAATCGCCGAGAGGACCTCATTTACGAAGATTCAACTACCCTTCGTATCCAAAATGCGGCTGGCTGGGCCGATAAACCCGATAGTATGCGATTCTTTGATGTTGATACTGACGGGGACGACCTACTCGTGCGCTACTAAGTTAAGCATTAAGTAGCAGTTCCATTAAATGTAAGGTATGCTACGGTGTTATGCTTGCGGTGGATTTCCTACCGAAGATGAGGATGCTGAAAAGTTTGCTCACGCCGATTGGTGCAAAAAGCAAGATTGTCCTAATTGTAAGCGCGTATTCCGTGGCTATCTCGGGGCGCAAAACTGTCCGTTTTGCTTAGACCCGAGAGGTAAGACACGATATGAGAACGATGCAGGGGTTTTCATCCCGCTCTTGAAAGGAATAGACCACGGTGAGTCCAATTTGGACCAAGAAACAGGATTGGTGGCAGAATGAGTGATGTAACAAAGTATCCAAAATGGCAATTAGAATGGTCCAAGTTCACCGACGACTCGGTGAAGCGTATCAAAGAATACTCGGACGATACCCACCTTGAGCGGGAATGGATGTGCTATGTCTATGAGCAAGACTTTGGAATCATGATTGCGGGCAAGTCTATGCCTCACTTATACCGTGATGCCAACGGAAAAGAAATGATATTCCGTAGTAAAGAAAGGGCGGATGAATACATTACAGGCCACTCTATCGTAGGAGCCGTAACTCCTGTTTATCAACTCGGCAATGTTTCATACGGGGACGAATCCCGTATTGAAGTCAATCCGGAATCAAAATCCACTCAAGACAATGCTGTGCGAGGTCTTCAAAAGAAAAACAAGAGATGGACCATTCACGGACACCCACTCAAAGACGGCAAGATTTATACCGGTCGTCAATACTTCTCCTCAACGGATATATTAGATGAGTTCGTCAATACCCGAGATAATGACTCACCTGTGGTTCAATATGTGGTTTTCCCTCACGAACAGATTGATACCAATACCGGACGAAAGGTTCTTCATAATCGCGCCCGCGTTCTCATCTTCCCTGATAGGGCAACCGTGGTCGCAGCCATGAAGGAAGCCTCACCTAATACTGACCCTATGGCTATCAGCCGTGAAAACGGATTCAACAAGAATCAGGCGGATGGTAGTTTAGCGAATGAGATTGGTGCGGATTGGTTCAAGTTCCAAGAAGCGTTAGGGAAGCGAGGCTACATGGGAATCGTGGATATTGAAGGAAAGAAAAGCAACGCAGCAGGGGCCGAAGGCGGTTCAACACACCTTGATGTGGAGCAAAACACAGGTATTGGAAAATCTTTCGGAGCGGAAGGGGAAACAAGATTCCTAATGGATGCTTTGAAAGTAGGGGCCTTAGCAATTTTCGCCTTTGTATTAACCTCCAAACTTGTGGGATATACCAAAGCCTCCGAAAGTAATGTTATTGACGACATGAACGCGGAGGAGGGACCACATTGGTGGCATCAATAAATCTAATCCAACCAACGGTCCGTGAAGCCGATGCTCGGCTTTTGGGAATAGTAGGCGATATGAAAAGTGCCACTATCTATTTCAGCACGGACAAAGGAAAGACCGCTGATTGGAAGGAAGAAGTCTTTGATGCAGACACTATCGGCAACTATCTTGGAAAGGGAATCGGCGGGATGGTATTCCGTCTGCAAGACGATGATGGCGAACCAATTAACAAAGTATTGAAGATGGTAAAATTACTACCGAGTGATGAAAGTTTTATGGAGTATGCAGAAAAGCAACCGCTGGGAGTCCACAAGAAGGCGTGGAATCCTCTCGTGGGTTCCAAAGTTTTGGCCATGAATCAGTTTCAAGCCCAATTATTCCAAGAATTGACTCAAATTAGAAAAGGAACCTTGGCGGGACAGGAACAATTGCCGAAAGTCCCCGATGCTATGCCAATTGTCTATTCATGTGCTACGGGTAAAATGAATAAGTCATTCCGAGATAAAGTGTATGAGGCTCAAAATCAGAACCCGATGGATGCCGCCAATTTCCAACTTTTCAACGATAACTTCCCGGTAGGCACTCATATTGCTTATTGGATTATGGAATATGTGCCTTGCACGGCAGATTCCGACCCTCCTTACTGCGACTTTGCCCCATCAGCGGAAAACAGACCCACTTCAGCGGCCGAACTTGCGACAGACCCCCGCTTCCGGAAAGAACAAAAAGGTTATCAACAAATTAGCAAGTTCCTTTATCGTATGGGTTGGATTGTGAGAGATACTATCAATCCCGGAAACTTTGGATACCGTGAAAATGGAGAAGTTGTATTCTTTGACTTATTTGTAATTCCGTGGCCACCTTCCCGAGTTGAAGGAGAATTGAAACAAATGGCGCATTCTCTCATTTCCAAACAAGACATTGTGGATTTCAGAAGCACTATCAAAAACGGCCATTACTTCAATAAGCGCACACAGGCGAGCGCGTATAGTGCAGAAACGGATGGGCGAGTATCACAGAACCTATATTGTGAATTGTGCTTTGATGCAAGAAAGAAAGTAAAGCGGATTCAATGTTACCCCGATGATGAGGAAGACACCATGAACATTTGCTACGAATGTGCCGATTATCGCTATCCTAACCATATTACGATAGGGACGGAAGCCGATATAGTGGAAGATAGCCGTTAGGGTATCCCTTTTTTATGAAGTGCAATCGTTTAAGTAGGTTATCGCCCTATTGAAAGATTACCCGCTTGAGGCGGACTGAAATAAAATGAGATGAATAATATGGCAAAGAACGATATAGAGAACTTTTTGGCTGAACTAACTGAGATGAATGAGGCGAGGGCTGCCGACAGTAAGCCCACTTTCGTTGAGCGCGATACGCTCAAGGCGGAGTTTGATGTGCTCCACAAGGGCTACATCGTTGAGGGTTTCACACCCGGAATTGAGGGCAACTACGGTATCAACACCGCTGTTCGCTGTATCAACCCCGAGGGTGGCCGCAGAATGACTCTTTGGCTCTCCGGCTACTGCTGTGAGCACTTTGAGAGTATCGTCAATGGCGCACAGAACGATGGTAAGACATTCCCAATGACTATGGACTTCCTTCTGCACAAGAAGGAATCATCCGGTGGTCGCACCTACAACCGCTTTTCGGCGATTGTGCGTGACGCTGGTGACGATGTTACTATCCCTGCTGTCCCGGAAGACCAACTCCAAGACGACAACTGAATAGGCTAAACACCTTACTTACACATTCCCACTTCGGTGGGGAGGGCTTGAGGCTTGAGCGCAAGCAATGACGGCTTCTCCCTCCCCTCGGAGTAGGATACGATTCCTAACGGGTTCATTTCGTTAGGTTCGCCTCCGGCCTTCCGGTGGTGTTGTGACTTATGGTTGGCGAGTGATTCTTCCGTCCTATCACATAGAGGATGAGTGGAAACAAGAAACTCAATCCTCATGCTAACTGTTGCTTCGTCACCGGTTGTGCCACAGGCGCAATGATGTTAAGTATGTAATGGTGGTATGGTGATGATATGGCAGACATTCCGAAGGAAATTATTACCTTCGCAAAGGATTGTGTGAACGGCAAACACACCAACAGACCTTATACAGACCGCAGTATCTCCCTTGAGGAAGCCTATATTTCTCAAGTCACCGGTAAATATATTACAGGCACGGGTATTTGCCTCAAATTAGAAAGCGGACCTTTGACGAAGAAGGATGCCCGAAAGGTTGCATTGAAGTTTTCAATCTCCGATGGTAATTTCCAAGTGAATTGTATCGCCCATAACGGGGCCACCGTCACTTTACCGGCGAGTAAATCATCAGAAGAAATGACCCACATACTCAAGACCGTGACGGATTCTATTCGGAATGGTAATAAGTGTGCCTTTAGTGGAGCCTTCTCCACCCATAATCGTGACCTTGTTTTCGTGATTGATAGTATATCAGCACTCACTAACCTTCAGAACAGTCAGATGACTGATAACCAATTAGACGATTTCCTTACTTTGTGTAGGACTCACAAAACAGACCCGCTTCAATTGATGATGCGGGACGACACTCTTTGGTCAGAATTATTTGCACGAGATTATCTCAAGAAGGCCATACTTCTCTATTGTCTATCACCCATGCGTAAGCAAGACATGATGCACATTGGTATCGTATCATCAGTCGGCGAAGGTAAAGACCACTTGATTGAAAGAGTCATTGAACCTTTGGTTCCGGTGGGTGTCGCATCCAGCGGAAAACTATGCACAATCCCCGGATTGTTTGGAGCCATGAGTGGGGACGATATTAACAGCATTGAATTGGGTTTGATTCCAAAACACAACAATGAACGATTAGCCGTATCCGAGTTCCAAACATGGGATGATGAAGTATTCGGTGAATTGATGAACACCATGGCCAATGGTTACTTCACAATGCAAAAGGGACAGGTTGATACTCGCCGTGATGCGAAAGCCAATATGTTGTTCCTCGGAAATCCACCCCACTATTGGGATGAAGAAGCGGGGCATGAGGGGAAGGATATGCTTCAAGCCTTCGGACAATATACCACACAAATTATGAGCCGTCTAACTCTCATCTTCACACAAATGTCCTTGGCCGGTGATGATGCCAAAGACAAGATTAGAGAGAACATCATGAGAACAATGGACGGTCAGTTTGCTAACGGTGGTTCGGAGGAGTCTGCGAAACTTTGGAGAGCCTTCTTCCGTGAATACCTCCGAAAAGTTAGCGACAGTAACCCCACCATTGGAAAGTTATCAGCAATCATCAACAGCACTTATGACGAAATTGAAGCACGACCTCAATTCAAGTCCGCCTTCCTACTCCGTAGTAATAACGACTATCGTAAATATCAGGAGTTCACGAACCTAATCAAAGGGTTCGCCAAACTTTCCGGTTCCAACAAAATTACAGTCAAGCACCTCATGTTGGCAAAGCAAATCTTTGAGGAAAGTCTAATCACTTTGATTGACGAGTTCCCAACTGCTGCCATGAACATGGGTGTGGATTACGAATTAGTGACTTGTCTTGAGTTAGCCAAGACCTCCGGCCGAATGTTTGATAACGCCAGCAAACTCCGAAAAGCGGGCGACATGACCCCGCAACAATTAGAAACTCTTGTTCATGTGGGGGCCATAACTGAAATGTCCGGTGGAGAATACCTCATCAATGAAGATTTTGATATGAATGCTTTGGAGGATAACTCATGAAGGACTTAACTTGGTATTACTTGAGGGAGTCATACTATCCCCAATTCAAGGCAGGGGTAACCAAGTTAGCATGGGATGAACGATTCACTACACTCAGACAACTGTATGACGCTAAGGAAGATTTGCCTTGGGAAGTAAGGACCGATGACCCCGTAGCGGATATGATGAATTGGGTGGCCAAGAAGGGAGATGAAGCCTATTTCACATTCTTCTGTAATGGAGTGGTAGTAAATGCCGATGGTTCTTTCAAATTACACAAGAACATAAGCCGTGCGTTGGGAAGGAATGGGCTAACAAATCCTGAAGACCCCAATGGTTAAATACTTGCTCCACCTACGGAGTAATAATGGCGTGGGAATTACTCGTTGATGATGAGAGAGGAACAGGCGTATTCACCTGTAATACGGTTGATATAGCCTTCGGCCCTCTCGTCACTATGCACAACGCCGATGTAGGCACATTCTATGAATGGTGGAGTGAAGTCATCGGAACCGACCCACGGACTATGTGGGATGATAAGTCGCACCTATTGAACGCCGCAGTTTATCGCTGGTATGGAATCCAATACGACATCAAGTTTCAAATCAGCCTTCCAAACGGTAAAGTCTTTCATGGAGAATACTATCCTGTGGATTACTGCTCCATCAAGGGTATTTATGACGATGATGTGAGCGAAGAAATGCACGAAGATTGGGCTATGGAGGATTGGGATAACATGATGGCGAGCGTCTTCAAGAACCGAGAGTGTGATATGGACGGTGACGGGGGCGAAATGTCCGGTTATCTATTCCCTACTCATCATTGGGATGAAGAACAAAGAGAGTATGTGATGAATGAGATTCAAACCGGCCCAAAGTGGGAAATAGTCGGACTCAAGAACGCCTACGAGCAAATCGGTTGGAATAATTGGAGCACTTGGGAGTGGTTCAAAGACGGAGAAAGTATGGGGACGGGCGACAAAGCCCCTTGGATTAAGGAAACTCCCGAGAGCAAAGATTAAATACTACTTGTTGGTGGGACAATCATGACTTCCGTAGTGAAATACCGCCAAGCAGCCGGTTGCATTGTTCGTGACCCAAATAATCACGACAGCGTATTACTCCTTCGCCGTTCCACTAACGAAACTTCCTATCACGGATTGTGGGAACTTCCGGGCGGTAAGGTTGAACCCGGCGAAAAGCCACATCAAACTGCAATCAACGAAACGGTTGAGGAAACTGCTCTAAGTGGATTACTTACCACGACAGGGATGTTGAACCCACATATTGACCATGATATGGAAAAGATTTACTATGGCTATGTAGTTGAGTGCGTTAAGGCTCAGAATACTCCAAATGTTGTCCTATCGGATGAACACGATGCGTATATGTGGATTACACATGAGGGTGCTCTTACAGTTACCCCACTTAGTCATCACGCACACTTCTTGCTTTCGCAATTGTGAAGATTAAAAGATGCCGGGTGACGGGTTCAAGACCCGTCTGACTCCCACTTCTCCCCTCAGTTCGGTAAGGAGCCTTTCCCAGCAAGGTTGAATAGTGTTTCCTCATACTTAATGGTTCCCTTCCACAGTATTAAGTAGGAAGTCCCTCAATATGAAGTTATGGCCATGAGTCCGGAGATGGAGAGGCGAGCCATGCTTGCCGTTGATAGGATGCTCACTCTAAACGAGGGGTTATATTCTGCCGCTCGTAATGTGGGAACAACCCGAGGCACCGTCTTGAAATGGTTGGCCTTGAAGAACATCGGATACCGTAAGGTAGCCTATGGTCGCTACAAAATTGAGCCACCGATGGAGGCTCGTGTCCGCCGATTCTTGAGTGGAATGGCCCAAGGCCGTTCTGCTACGGCGGCCGCCAAGCGAGCCGGAACGACTGTCCGTGCTATGCGGAATCAAACTCTTGATGACGGGACAGGAAAACAAGTGCCAATCATTGGCAAAGTGGGTAGCCGTTGGGAATCAAACTTTGTGCCATTGTATGACCACAGCATGGTGGTTTATGGAAAGTTAGTAGGCTTGGATGAAAGTTTGCAGGGAAGGCCGGGACAGACGGCGGGACCCAAGGCCCAAAGAAACCAAAAGAAAGCGGATGAAGATTATGCCGACATTTGGTGGCAATACGATTTGAATAACTTTGTAAGTTCATTGAGTGCTGCTGGTGCAGCAGCATTTTGGAAGCCAGCCTTAGTAACCTTCTTGAAGAAAACTTTGGAGGCACCCTCCGTTACGAATGCCAATGTTGCCAAGACTTTTGTGAAAAATGCAAAAGTTACGGCTCATGCCTTGGCAGCGGGAAGATTGGATGGTGCGGGCAAACTTGGAAACCTCACAGTTTTGGAAGATATGATGGAAAGATATGATTTGCGTTTGGATAAGAAAATCAACACGGGTGTGGATGATAACCGAGCCACCCTCACAAACATTCCTGATTTCGTGGCCAAGACAGACCCGAGAGTAACCCGGCAGCGGAATACCGACGGATACTTCCAAGTATTCTTCTTACGCAAGGGAGGATTAGATGTTTTCCCACCCGCTCCGGGTCTAAACTTGCCGTTCAAATATAGCCTTCAAGACGAACATATCGCATAAGGGGTGTAATCCTTTAAGTAGGAAGTAACCGACTTCAAACGCTATGTCTGATAGTCCCGATAGAATGAAGCCCACCGCACTACTTACCGGCGCGTTAGCCGGTATGTCGTTAGTGCTAACCCAAACTGATATGTCCGAGTATTCCATATACACCGCTGTTGGTGCTGGATTCACTTTCCTTTCCTACCTCTATTTCAGAAACAAGGCCAAGATTATTGATGCCGTGGATGAGGGAATAGAAGACCTCACCGGACTTGACCTCTCCAAAGAAGATGTTGAGAAGTTGGTGGACCAAGCCGCAGACTCTATTGGCGACATTGCCGAAGATGCTCTCGCCGCAGCCGAAGAAGGCAAAGATGTGGCCGATGCAATCAGGGACGCTGTTGAAGACGAGATTGAGGAAGAAATCGGAATCGTCATTGACCTTAGCGAATTGACCGTCAAGGGCTTGAAGAAGGAACTCAAGCAGTTGGGTCTTTCCACGAAAGGTAAGAAGGCTGAACTCGTTACCCGTCTAACGGATGCAATGTGCGAAGAAGAATGAACGAAAACAACCGCAAAGCGGTTTGGAAAGCCATTCAAACCACCGGTGACTTGTTAGTAGGCAGACTTCCTGAATCTTCTCGTCATCCTAATGGCCGTAATCCCTATGCTCATGCGGCGTTATGCGTCAAGAATAAGTTTGGTTGCAGTTACAAAGACATTCCGGACGACCAAGTATTGGAAGTTATAGAATATCTTGAATGGCTGACTACTAAATCAGTCCCGTGATTTCTTTTCTTGGTCTGCCTTGATAACGGACTCCAAAAGGGCTTCCCACTCATCCGCTTTATTATCAAGAGTTTGTTCATCAGCCCATACTTTTCCGGCTTCCCTGTAAGGGAGTGTTAAGTCGGGATTATCCATGTAAGTTTCCAATGTGCGAGCGACCACGCTAATGTAATCGTTGTGCTCCATATCAACGCCTTCGGCTCCTCGCTTGGGAATGAGGACCCCTCTATCTCCAACGGTGTGTGGCATGGAACCAAGTTCTGAGGCGACAATAAAGCAACCTGCTCGTTGGGCTTCTAAGGCACAAATGCAATAAGTTTCCACAAAGTCGGTTGGGTATAGAAGGATGTCGCATTCAGCCCAAGCCTTCTCAATTTCCTCATCACTAACATATCCGAATAATTCAATATCGTGAGGAGAGTTTTCCACGAGTTGCCTGAGAGATGGATTTCTCCAATCAAAGAATCGGAAGGTGCGGCCGGGATAAGGAGCATTCTCATCATCTTCAAACTCGGCTTGATGGCCATAGATGTGAAATGAAATCTTACCGTGCTTCTCGGGGTCTATTTTGTTAATGACCTCTAAGGCTGAACAAAGACCTCTATTCCAACCCGAAATCCAAACCATGCGATTCTTGACTTTCTCAATTCCGCTGGTATCAACTTTAGGTTCCGGCAATCCATGACCGATTTCGTGGAAGTGGTCATGAGGGATGTTGTAATGTTGCATCATTCCGTAAGTATGGGAAGGGGTTAGCATAACTGACTTGGTGCAAAGTCCGCCTTCCACCAAGTTGGCGTAAGTTTGCTTCCCGTCCTGATAAATGAGGCTATTCTCATACCCTGTGAGGGGTCTTACATCATGTTGCCAAAATATGGTGGGGACTTGCTTACATTCTTCATAGAGCCAATAGTTAAGGTATCGCTGAACGATGACTACATCAAAATCAAGAGCGTTCATGGTTGGCAATGGTCTTGCCCTCCAACAAAAGATTTCAACATGGTGACCTCGCTTGACGAGTTCAACAGCCATTTGTGCTAAGGACCTCTCACTCCCCCATCCACCGCCGGGAAGTTCCCAATCTTCCGTAACGACCGTATGAGGCGCAAAGACCGGAGAATAACCGGTCCAATAAGCGATACGCATAATACCTCATTTGCCGATTTCCTACTTAATGGTTCTTTGAAATAGGTGCTTGCACTTATGCCTAATCATGAGCCGTGCTGTTAAGCAACCTCAAGTTGTGGATTACGAACCCTACTATGAGATGCTTCAAAAAGATACAGACGAACTCTATGAAATTGCTAATCGGTGCAGAAGTCAAGGGAATGACCCCGAATTGGAAGTTGAGATACCTCAAGCCAATGACTTGGCTGACCGCACACAGAAACTTTTGAACTTCTTACATCCAAGAAAGACAGCCGAGCAAATCCGTGAATTGACGGAGTTACACGATGGTAATAGAGAGTTGGTGGCATTAGACCTCGCTAAGATTGTTTGTGCTGAAACCTTCCTCTATGCCAAAACTTCCAAATGTAAAGTTTGTGATGGGAAGGGAAGTATCAAAAAAGGATATAGAACGAGGGATTGCCACGCTTGTGAAGGTAGTGGGTTAAACTTGGATTATACCAAAGACATACTCACGAAGACATGGGAAGAAACTTTGGAGGCAATGGAAAACTTTGCAGACATCAAGAAAACCACTACAACAAGAATGGCACTTTGTATCTATCATGGGATTTGTGCAGGGTTGGCTGTGCTAACTGAAGGAATCCTTGTGGCTCCACTTGAAGGTGTAGTGTCTTGTAGGATTATAGACAACGCCAGCGGAAGCCGAAGTCTTGCGATTAACTTTGCGGGTCCTATCCGTTCAGCCGGTGGAACCGGCCAAGCATTATCAGTTTTGATTGGAGATATTCTGCGCCGTCAATTCGGATTAGAACCTCCCGAAATGACCTTTGAAGAAATTGAGAGATACAAGGAAGAAGTAATGAAGTATGGGCGTGGTCTGCAATACCGACCATCCAATCCTCAAATTGAAGTGCTGTGTAATAACTGTCCTGTCTATCTTGACGGAGAAGGTGTCGGAGAAGAAGTGACGGGTCAAAGAGATTTGCCCCGTGTCCCAACCAACAAATGTCGGGAAGGTGCGCTTCTTGTTCTGTGTGAGGGTATGGTATTGAAGGCTCCAAAGATTCTCAAATATACAGATGCTCTCGGCTTTGCCGAATGGGAATGGCTTAGACAATTCGCCCCTAATAAGGAGGAAAAAGATGATGGCCCAAAAACTCTCCAACCTATCAACAAGTATTTGGCGGATATGGTGGCCGGACGACCTATCTTTTCTCAACCTATGCAAGAAGGTGGGTTCCGACTTAGATACGGACGCTCAAGATTAGCAGGGTTAGCAACTACGGCTGTTCATCCAGCAACGATGAAAGTTGTGGCTGGATTCTTCATCACAGGAACGCAACTGAAATATGAGAGGCCCGGAAAAGGAACAGTAGTGACTCCTTGCGATACAATAGAAGGGCCGTATGTTCAATTCACAGACGGGTCCGGTAAAAGGATTCAAGACCCTGCGGACTTGCCTGACGGGTTACCGACTGACCCTCATTGGCCGATAGCCAAGATTTGGGATATTGGAGAGTTACTCGTCCCTGTTGGTGAGTTCTTAGAAAATAATCACACGCTGGCTCCATCTCCCTATGTAAAAGAGTGGCACGAACAAATAGTCGGGGAGAAATCCATACCTTATCCTGAATCTTTGATAGACGCTTTAGAACAAGCCAAAGAACACGACATTCCCCTTGCCCCTGAATATGTAGCCCACTATAATGAAGTATCTCCTGAAGATATGGAATTATTGAAGACGGACAGTAAGATAGACTTCACTTCACAGTCTATTGTGGTGGCTCCCACCTCTCGTCCCACCATTTATAGACTCGGAATAGACATAGATTCCGAAGGAAAATTACACGGTGATAGGGCCGTTTTATGGGGTTGGGTAGTATCCAACGCTCAAAATATAGAAGGAGAGCCACAGAACGGCTTAGAATGGGTAAATATGGCCTTACCCGAGGGTGTGAAGGCCCGTCCAAGCGTGACTTTGAGGATTGGAGCAAGAATGGGTAAGCCGGAAGGGTCAAAACCACGAGAAATGAAACCTGCAATTCACGGACTTTTCCCTGTGGGATTCAAGGTGGGAAACAAAAGATTGATGCGAGATGCAGCCGCCAAGAAAGTCAAGATTGAGGTTGGCTTGCGAGAGGACGAGGAAACCGGTGACCAAACTTGGCACAGATTCCTGAAGAATCCGGATGGGAGTTTTAGAAAGACAAAGTTTGTGGAGTTGCAGCAACAAAAGGTGGGCTTCAACGAGTTATGGGAAGAAGCCCTCAAAGATGCTGATTTATTGGGAACACCCGAAGTTAAGGGAGTCAAAGGGATGACGAGTGTGGAGAAGACTCCCGAAGCCATGCTGAAGGGTGTCTTGAGATACAAGCACGGAGTATCGGTATTTCGTGATGGAACGCTTAGGTGGGATATGGTGGATGTTACCATGACTCATTTCCGTCCTATTGAAATAGGAATGAGTATTGCGGCCGCTCATAAGTTAGGATATACTCACGATGTCTTCGGCGAGCCACTAACAGACGAAAACCAAACTTGTGAATTACGAGTTCAAGATGTAGTGTTGCCAAGAAATTGTGCAGACAATCTTGTGAAGGCAACCAAGTTCTTGGACGACTTATTGATTAGACAGTATGGAGAGAAAGCATACTACAATGTGGAAGAACCCAAAGATTTGATAGGGCATTTAGGAATGGGTATCGCTCCGCATACCAGCGGGGCTATCGTTTGTCGTATTATTGGATTCGCAGATATTAAGGGTCACTATGGCCATCCATTCTTCCATGCGGCGAAACGCCGAAACTGTGATGGGGATATTGACGCATTCCTCCTCTTGCTTGATGGAATCCTAAACTTTAGTAGGGCTTTCCTCGCAGGTCATCGTGGAGGTCAAATGGACGCTCCCTTAATTCTTACAATGCGTATCAATCCAAGTGAGATTGATAAGGAAGCACTCAATGTTGATACTTCAATGACTTACCCAATTACATTCTATGAGGGGACTCAATCTTACCCGGATGCTAAGGAGGCAGTAAAGTTAGGAGTTGAAATCGTGGAAACGAGATTAGGAAGTCCAGCGGAACTTAGCGGTTTTGGATTCACGCACGATACAACCGATTGTGGAGCGGGACCTAAAATCAATCCCTACACAGAACTTGAATCCATGCGCCAAAAGACAATGGCTCAATTCGCCCTCG
>Ga0206683_10000341_pt1 | contig 35077 bp, 37 predicted proteins | sample M280m12015metaG_FD_155483 | JGI IMG/M metagenome (GOLD analysis project Ga0206683, IMG submission 155483) | Ammonia-oxidizing marine archaeal communities from Monterey Bay, California, United States - M2 80m 12015 | ecosystem: Environmental > Aquatic > Marine > Intertidal zone | place: USA...
TTGGCCAGTTATGCTTGAAAGCATATTATTTAACGTATCTCTTAAATCACCGGTATTCAAAATATCATCCACAATATAGTTATCTGCTGACCATATAAGTGAGCTCCTATTATTACCATTAGATGCCCTTAAAGGTAAGAGAGCTAAAGGACCTCCGCTAAGAAAGAACTGATATGCTATATTTTTATGGGGTAACTCATGATCTAAAGTTGCAACGATAGATTTTTGTTTATAGTCTTTTTCCTCATACTTAGATTTAAGTATATTCAATAACACTGGGCTTAGTTTCTCCGTGAAAACTATATTTTTAGCAATTAACTCTTGTCCTTCATCCGTTTTTATAAATACAGAATTATTAGTTAAATCTAATGACGAAATAGACTTATCAAAAATTGTTAGTTCCTTTTCTGAGGCCTTTAATCTGATAGTTTCTTTAATGTCATTATATTTTACGATGTAGGCAAGGCTTTCATTGTTATTATTCTTTTTATCAAAAATAACCTTTCCCTTTTCTGGCGCCCCTCCTATTTTACCCTCATAAACCTCCATCTTATCCAATCGTTCATAATCAAGATTAATATCTAAAAATTTTAGCATTTTCATTGTTGAAGGTGATAAGGCGAGTGATCTTGCATTCTGTTCATCAATGGAAGATCTTTGCTCAGATATTCGATAAAAAGATTTTCCAGATAACGAAACAACTTTAGTAAAAATATCTGCAGTTATTCCATCGCCTAAAATTACAAAATCAATTTGATCTTTTTCTGTCATCATTAATAATTAATTTACTTCAAAAATCTAATTGTCAAACATAGATATAAAAAAACCTTGCGATGCTATCTAATTAGGCGCAAATATAAAAAAGTGATTCGCTATTACAAATATATTATTTCAATGAGGCTTTATAAAAAATGAGCTTTATAAAAAAAATAACATTTTACCCAAAAATAGCTTTCCGTTATCTTTCTTCATTTTTATTAAGATTCATAATTAATGTTTTTAATTTTTTTACAAATATAGGATTAATAATTATAGGTTTTTTATTGGGGCTGTCCTTACTAACCTACAATAAATTTGATCAAAGCATAAATACTTCATCAGACGAAGTTTCAACAAATTTAATAAGTCTACCTGGATCGTATATTTCAGACCTTTTAATTCAAACAGCTGGAATCGCGTCTCTTCTTGTTCCAATAGCCTTTATTTTATTAGGGTTTTTTGCCATCACAAAAAGAGTTCCAAAAACTTGGAAAAGCACATTCCTATTTATCATAAGCATCTTTTGCCTGTCCTTATCTGTAGAATTAATTGCTCAAAGTGGAGGCATTATTGGTTACTTCTTAAATAGCCAAATAATAAAAATAGGAGAAATTCTAAATATTGAAATAAGCGAATATTTTATAGCAGTTTTCACTTTAATTTTTTTCATTTTTTCAGTTATTTCCGGAAGCCTTGCTTTACAACCGCTTCATGCAAAACCAAAAAAGGGGAGGACGAGTCCGAAAAGGGAAGAAATTTTTAATGAACAAATAGAGGAAGTCTCTAAAGCTAAAATATTACGCCCGAAAAAGAAAAATACTGTCAAGGTTCCAGTAGAGAATGCTAAACCAAGTAAATCAAATGTGATTGGTAACTATGAAATGCCTTCTCTTGATCTTTTAAAGGAGGTTGATGAGAATGAACAAAATTATGTTCCTGATAATCTAATTGAAGAAAATAGGAATATTTTATCTAATGCCTTAAAACAATTTGGTGTCGAAGGGGAAATAGAAAATGTAAGGACTGGCCCAGTTGTTTCTATATACGAACTAAAGCCAGCCCCAGGCATTAAAACAAAAAGGGTAATAAGCTTAGCCCCTGAGATTGCTAGAGAAATGTCTGTTGCTTCTGTAAGAATTGCTGTTGTTCCGGGAAAAAATTTTATTGGGATTGAGCTACCAAATGATAATAGAAACACTGTTTATCTTAGAGAAATTTTTGAATCTTCAAATTTTCAGAAAGAAAAGAGGGGCATACCCTTAAGTTTAGGAAAAGATATAGGCGGCTCACCAATTATTGCAGATTTATCACTTATGCCTCATTTATTAATTTCGGGAACTACTGGCTCAGGAAAATCCGTTGGTATAAATGGAATGATCTTATCAATATTATATAAGTTTAAACCCGAAGATTGTCGTTTAATAATGGTTGATCCCAAAATGCTAGAGCTATCTGTTTATGATGGAATACCTCATCTGCTTACTCCAGTGGTTACTAGCCCCAAAAAAGCTGTTGTTGCTCTAAAGTGGGTTGTACGAGAAATGGAGGAAAGGTATAAAAAAATGGCCGTACTTTCTGTTAGAAATATGGCTGAATACAACAAAAAAGCTGAAGAATATAGCGCACATGACAAGACATTTAAGAGAAGAGTCCACACTGGATATGATGAACAACAAGAACCTATTTATGAGGAGGAAGAGATTACCGCTGAAAAAATGCCTTTCATAGTGGTTGTAATTGATGAAATGGCAGATTTAATGCTTGTAGCAAGGAATGAAATTGAACATCTGGTACAAAGACTAGCTCAAATGGCAAGGGCAGCAGGTATACATGTAATAATGGCCACTCAAAGGCCTTCAGTTGATGTTGTAACAGGAACAATAAAAGCTAATTTTCCTACAAGAATATCTTTTAGGGTAGCATCTATGATTGATAGCCGAACAATACTAAACGAAATGGGCGCAGAGCAACTCTTAGGAAATGGAGACATGCTCTTTCTGTCTGACGGCGGAAGAGTAACAAGGGTTCATGGTCCGTTTGTTTCTGATTCCGAGGTTGAAAAGATTGTAACTCACATTCGAAAACAGGAAAACCCTGATTATATTGATGATATTGTTGAAGAAAATGTTGAAAATACTTCTGGAACAAATATTGAAAGCGATAGTGAAGATACTCTTTTTAATCAGGCTGTTTCAATTGTAACAAAAGATAAAAGGGTTTCTATCAGTTATGTACAAAGAAAATTGCAAATAGGATATAATAGAGCCGCAAGAATTATTGAGGAAATGGAAGAAAGAGGAATTGTTTCTGCTCCTAACAATCAGGGGAAAAGAGAGCTGCTGAATGACATTGATTAATGCCATTAAAATCAAAAGTATTTTACTATTATTAGTATTAGTTTACCCAAATATAGTTTGGACAATTGAAGAAGATAATAAATTTAACATGACTTCAAATAAAGAAGCCTGGACAAAAGATACAAAGAATTACTTATCAAATTTAAGATCTGTATCAGGAAATTTCTCTCAAATAGATAATATTGGCAATGTATCTAAGGGGGTTTTTTGGATTAGTAAATCTGGAGAAGTCGCTTTTTATTATAATTCACCTTCTGAAACAAGAATAATTTACAAAGAAGGTGCCCTATATTTTAAAGAAAGTTTAACTAAAAATTATCAAAACTATAGAATAGAAAACAATCCTATTTCTTTATTTCTCAATAATGATGAGGATGTTGAAAAATATATAAATAAAGCCATTATTGATAATAATATAGGAAAATTTAAAGTTAGCCTGAATAGAAATAATGAGAGGAACTCTCTTATGGTAATTCTTGATTACCCTTCTCCTAAACTAAGACAATGGAAATTTATAGATCAGCAAAAAAAAGAAACTAATGTCTTCTTTTCCAATATCAGGAGTTTAGAAAATATTTCTGAAGAATATTTTAATACAAATTAATATTTCCAATATAGTTACTAACCTATATATAGGTTATTATTAAATAAACTTACAACATCAGTTATATCTAGGGATTTATAATTATGAGAAAAGAAAAATTAATAAAATTAAAAATTAAAACCTTTATATTATCACTTGGATTAATCATCTTACTGTCTCCATTAGTGCCAGTTAAATCTTTTGGTCAAACAGAAGAAATTACTTTTTCTGTTGTTCTTCCGGAAGGTTATATATCTAAAAAGGATTTATCAAAACTCTCTAGATCAATAAATATTCCATTAGAAACAATTTCTTACAAGCTAGAAGAGGGCGGAGAATTAGATTTCTCTGAATACGAAGCTACTGCAGATATAATAATAGCAAGAAATTATCAAATTGAAGAAGCTATGTTTGAAGAAAAATTTACAGAACTTGATAGTTCTTTAATCTCCAATAAGGGATTTATTAACCCGCAATTTATAAATTCAGCCTACGATCAAGACAGAAGGTATTCTGTTCCAATCACTTGGGGTGGTATAGGAATACTATACAGGAAAGACAAATTTGATAAGCCTCCTGCAACATGGCGTTGGTTATTAGATTCTGATAAGTATTCAGGAAGAGTGGCATTAATAGACGATGGAAGAACATTAATACAAATTGCATTAAAATATATTGGCATCTCAGCCAATAGCAACGATCCGAGCTGGATTAATCAGGCTGAAGGACTATTAAAAAGACAAAAACCTCATATAAAAAATTTCGGTAGCGATGATGGTATTACCTTAATACTTGCAGATGAAGTTGATTTAGCAATAGCAACAAATGAAGAAGCTATAGAGGTAATGAAAAACGATAAAAATATTGGCTTTTCTTTTCCTAGAGAAGGAAGTTTGCTATGGCAAGACATAATATGCATCTCATCAAGTTCAAATAATCAAGAATCAGCTCACTATTTTATTAATGCTATTCTTGATGCAGAAATAGGAAAAAGTATTGCAGAAAATAATAATCTTGCTACGGCAAATATTATGTCTTACGAGCTTTTAAAAGATAGTAGTAAAAAAGATAATTCAATTTATCCTGAGGTCCAAATAATGGATAGATTTGAGGACACATCAATCATGCTTGATTTTGATTATGAAATGATGATCGATGAAATGTGGGATAATATTTTAGACTCATAACAAAAACTCAAAATGAGATTAATAACCTGGAATATCAATTCAGTTCGCTTAAGACTTAATACGGTTAAAAGGATAGTGAAAAAGTTTCAACCTGATGTTCTTTGTCTTCAGGAAACAAAATGTCCAGATGACCAATTCCCTTTTAAAGAATTTGAAGATATGGGTTTTGTTTCAACAAAAATTTATGGCATGAAGGGGTATAATGGAGTTTCCATTTCTTCAAAATTACCAATAACATCAACTGAAAAGAAAAAGTTTTGTAGGAAAAACGATGCACGACATATTTCTGCTTATATAAATTGTAAAGGAAGAAAGATAAAGGTGCATAACTTTTATGTGCCTGCTGGCGGGGATGAGCCCGATACCAAAGTTAATAAAAAATTTAAACATAAACTTGATTTCCTAAAAGAGGCAGAAAATTGGTTTACAAAAAAAAGAGCTAAGAATAAGGATTTAATAGTGCTGGTTGGAGATTTGAATATTGCACCGCATGAATTGGATGTTTGGTCCCACAAACAATTAAGGAACATTGTTAGCCATACACAAATAGAAATTGATAAACTTTTAAAATTTCAAAACTCCTTCAAATTTATAGATGCAGTAAGATTTATACATGGATATGACAAAAAGCTTTATAGCTGGTGGAGTTATAGGTCAAAAGATTGGAAAAAATCTAATAGGGGGAGAAGGCTGGATCATATATGGATAAGCAAGAAACTTTTACCACATTTAAAAGATGTGTCTATAGAAGAAGAAATAAGGGGCTGGAAAAGACCATCCGATCATGTGCCAATTATAGTTGATTTAGATTTATCTTAAAATTAAGAAATCTTTAAAATATAAGAATTATCTAAATTTTTGATTTTAAATTTATTTGCGCCAATATTATTTAATTTTTTTCTTATTCTATATATATGAGTTTCAAGAGTTCTTGTTTGTATTCCCTCATCATATCCCCAAATATCTTTTAAAAGATTTTTTTGGGGAATTTTTGAATCTTTCTTATTCAATAAATGCCATAAAATTGAAGTTTCTTTTTCAGTAAGTTTTTCGGAATTATTTTTCATTGTTATTTTTCTTCCCGTAACATCAAGAGTAAATCCCTCTATATCAATATTTGATAATTTATTTGAGTTTTCTCTAATAATTGAATCTAAAATCTTAACGGTTGATGTGAGGCTCAAGGGAAGATCAATTATGCTTCTAGGTTTTATTTCCTTGTTATCTAAAAAATTCTTATCTTTTTTCTTATCAATCAGAAGAATAAGGTTTTGATGAATCTCTTCCCATGAAGTACTTTCATTTATTTCATCTATAATAACCTCATAAACATCTTCCGACATCATGACAATTTCAAACTTTATATCATTTTTCTTAATATTATTTAAATCACTAGAATTGAATGTATAAGTATTAAATTTTTTATACAGGTTAAATGTTTCATCAAGTAAAATGAGCAAATCATTATTATTGGAAACTATAGCTATATTAACCTTCTTACCCATAAGTTCTTTCTCCCATAATTGCTTGGCCTACCCTTATATGTGTAGCTCCAAGAATTATAGCTTTTTGGAAATCTCCACTCATCCCCATACTTAATTTCTTTAAATTAATTTTCTGGGCCATTTGTTTTAGGAAAGCAAAATAAATTTCAGGATCTTCTGTTTTTGGAGGTATGCACATCAGCCCTGAAATATTTAATTTATCATTGGTTTCTTTTATAAAATCATCAAAATTATCTAAAGAAACTCCACTTTTTTGCTTTTCGTTATCAAAATTAATCTGTACAAAAAATTCATTCACTCTTGTTATTTCTTTATTAAGTTTTAAAATTTTTTCTACAAGACTTATTCTGTCAATAGTGTGAATTGAATTAAATATTTTTATTGCGGACTTAACCTTGTTTGTTTGCAAATGACCTATCATATGAAGTTCAGCATTTCCATATTCATCAAGTAATGTTGGCCATTTTTCTTCAGCCTCTTGAACTTTATTTTCTCCAAAAAATAAATGTCCATTATCTAAAAGGGGTTTAATCATCTCAGAAGAAAATTGTTTTGTAACAACGATTAATTTAATGTCTCCAGAATCTCTTCCGCATTCATCTGCAGTTATCTCAATCTTTTCTTTTATACTATTAAAATTTTTTATAACTTTTTTGTTGTTTTCCATTTAATTCAATTACTTTAAAATTATTATTTATTTTACTTGATAAAGTTATTATATTTTTAGTTTAGTTTAGCTTAAAATTTCTGATATTAAATAAATATAAAAAAAAATTTAACAGGAGATTAACTTGAAAACATACCCTAAATATCTTTTGCTATTTTTCATTATAGCATTAGTAATTGGATGTAGCTCCAAAAATGATAAGACTGTATCGGAAATTGAGCAGTCTCAATATTCTATGGCTGTTAATGCATTTTTATGGAGAGCAACTTTAGATACTTTAATATTTATGCCAATTGATAAGAGCGATCCAATAGGCGGGATTATATCTACTGATTGGTATTCAGGGCCTGGTATAGTTAATGAACAAACCAAAATATTTGTTTATATTAAAGATAGAAGGTTAAGAGCAGATGCCTTAGAAGTTTCGGTTTTCAGGCAAACTAAATCAGGAAATGAGTGGAAAGATGCAGATGTAAATTCGGAAACTTCAAAATTAATAGAAAATTCTATTTTAACTAAAGCTAGGGAGCTAAGATTAGGAAGTAAGGCTTTAAACTAAGGGTTAAAATGGATTATAATCCAAAAAAATTAGAATTTTATTGGCAAAAAGCTTGGTCAGATAAACAGGTTTTCAAATCTAAACCCGCAAAAAGCGGTTTAGAAAAGAAATATATATTAGAAATGTTTCCTTATCCTTCAGGCAAGATACATATGGGGCATGTACGAAATTACACAATTGGTGATGTAATATCGAGATATAGAAAAACTAAAGGTGATAATATATTACACCCGATGGGGTGGGATGCATTTGGAATGCCAGCAGAAAATGCTGCTATGGAAAAAAAAATACATCCAAAAGAATGGACTTATAAGAATATAAGCGACATGAGAGAACAATTAAAATCTCTCGGCCTTGCAATAGACTGGGGTAAAGAATTTGCTACATGTGATGATGAATATGTAAAACACCAACAAAGTATTTTTATAGATTTTCTTGAAAATGATTTAGCTTACAGAAAGGAAAGTGAAGTTAATTGGGATCCAGTAGATAATACTGTTTTGGCTAATGAGCAAGTAATAAACGGTCTTGGTTGGAGATCGGGGGCTCCAGTAGAAAGAAGAAAGTTAACTCAATGGTTTTTGAAAATTTCTAATTTTTCTGATGACTTGCTTGACGGGTTAGATGATTTAGAGCAATGGCCAGAAAAGGTCAAATTAATGCAAAAAAATTGGATAGGTAAGTCTGAGGGAATTGTTTTTAGTTTTGATATATTAGAAGAGTTTCATAAATTTTCGGATAAAATTGAAGTTTATACAACTAGACCAGATACTTTGTTCGGGGCAAGTTTTTGTGCTGTTGCGCCAGATCATGAAATAGCAAGTATTTTATCAAAAACAAATAATGGAGCAGAAAATTTTATAAAAAAGTGCCAAAAAATTGCATCTTCAGAAGAGGCAATTGAAAAAATTGAAAAAGAAGGTTTTGATACCGGTATAAAAGTTAAACATCCTTTTAACGATAGCGTTCTGCCTGTTTACATAGCTAATTTTGTTTTGTCTTCATATGGGCAAGGGGCCATATTTGGTTGTCCAGCTCATGATCAACGTGATTTAGACTTTGCAAGAAAATATAATCTTTCTGTCGTTCCTGTAGTAAGCCCAGATGAGGAGGAAATAATTATTAAAGATGAGGCTTATACCGGTGATGGAAAATTAATAAATTCTGAATTTTTAAACGGTTTGGATGTCTTTAAAGCAAAAAGAAAAGCCGTAGACAAGCTAATTGAAAATAATTCAGGTAAAGAAAAAACCAATTATAGATTAAGAGATTGGGGAATATCTAGGCAAAGATATTGGGGTTGCCCAATACCCGTCGTTTATTGCGCTAATTGTGGTGTAGTGCCAGTTAAAAAAACCGACTTGCCTATAACCCTTCCTGAAGATGTTAAATTTGATGAACCAGGTAATCCACTAGAAAAAAACACTAATTGGAAAAAAACTAACTGCCCCAAGTGCCAAAAGGCCGCTAAGAGAGAAACAGATACCTTTGATACATTTATGGATTCTTCTTGGTATTTTGCAAGGTTTTGTGATCTTGATAAAAATAATCCTATCAATGAAAAGGAGGCGGAATACTGGTTGCCTGTTGATCAATATATAGGGGGAGTCGAGCATGCAATCTTGCATTTGCTTTATTCTAGATTTTTCACGCGTGCATTAAAAATCTCCAACCACCTAAAGATAAAAGAGCCCTTTTTAGGGATGTTTACACAAGGCATGGTCTGTCATGAAACCTACTCCACAGAAGATGGTTTATGGGTAGAACCTGAATTAACAGCAAAAAGTGGCGAAAATAGTAATGCTCTAATACATAAGGAAACAGGTGATGTTATCAGGGTTGGCCCACCAGAGAAAATGTCTAAGTCAAAGAAAAATACAATAGACCCAGATGATATAATTCAAAAATACGGCGCTGATACTGCAAGATGGTTTGTTTTATCTGATTCACCCCCGGATAGAGATATCTTCTGGACTGAATCAGGAATAGAATCTGCTCATAAATTTATAGGAAAAATATGGAGGATGTTACAAGAATATCAGGCAATTTTAAACCTTGATAAAAGCTCTAATGACAAAGAAGAGGATAATTATAAGAAACTCATCCATAAAACATTAGATGAAGTTACTAAGAATCTAGAAGAAATGGCATTTAATAAAGCTATAGCAAATTTATATTATTTTGTAGGAGAGCTTTCTAAAGGTGAAACAAAGGAAAAAATATCAAAAAATACAGCTAAAGAAGCATTGGAATTCTTGTTAATTATGCTTTCACCATTTATTCCTCATTTATCTGAAGAAGGATGGTCATATTTAGGAAAAAAGGGGCTTGTTTGTGAACAAAACTGGCCGACAGTTGATAAATCAGCCATAGAAGAAAAAAGCGCAGAAATTATAATACAAATTAATGGGAAGAAAAGAGGAGTAGAATCTATGCCTTTGAATCTGGATGAAGATTCGGCAATAGCATTAGCTTTGGATAATCAAAAAATTAAAAGGGATCTAGATAATCATGAAGTTAAAAAAGTAATTTATGTTAAGGGAAGGATTATAAATTTTGTTGTATAAAGTACTTAAAATAAATTTATCATTGGTAATTATTTTAATTGTCACATCTTGTGGTTTCCAGCCCTTATATAAAGTTAATTCATTGTCAGGCTTTATAATTGAAGAACCAAAAAAATTAGATGAGAGCACATCTATAGTTTTTACGGAATTAGATAGGGCTTTTTATAAAAATGATAACGGGAATAATTATATAATTAATTTTATGGTTGATGAACAGTTTGAGGATATTGATGTCAGGGAGGATGAAAAAGTTCTAAGAAAAAATATAGTAATGACTGTTAGCTTTACAATCCAAGAACAGGGTAAAAAAGAAATTTTATACTCGGGCGAATCTATCGTTTCATCTGCTTTTAATAGGGTGGCAGAGCCGTATTCTAATTATGTAAGTGAAAATGATACTAAGGAAAGAATTGCCCTTTTATTGGCTCAAGATTTACAAAGACAGTTTGTTTTATTTAAAAATAATCAGTTAAAGATAAATGAAAGGTAAGTTTTCTGATATAGATAGTGTTTTTAATAGCCCAGATGATTTTTTGGGAGTCCTATTTTATGGCCCTAATGAATATAAAATAGATACAGCATATAATAATCTTTTTAATTCGTTTAAAAATAATTCAAAAATCACTTTTGAGAGACCAGAACTAACTGCGGATATTATATTAAATCAGCCTGAAGTTTTCTATAATGATATAAATACTATTTCCTTCGAAAGTGAAAAAATAATAATCAAAATAGATATGACTGAAACCGATAAAAGTGGTTGTCTTGGTGATTATATAATTAGCCCAACAGAAAAAACTTTTATTGTTGTAAAGTCAGGAAGGATTGGTCCAAGCTCAACATTAAGAAAAGTCTTTGAGAAGGCCGATAATTTTATAGCTATTCCTTTTTACGAAAATTCCGAAAGAGATTCTCGTGAGTTTATAAAAAAAAGCCTGTTAGATAATGATTGCTCCATAACAAAAGAGGCAGAAAGTAAATTAATATCCATCTCCGGAAATGATAGCAAACTATTAAATTTAAATCTTGATCTGCTTTCCCTTTATTTACTTAAAGAAGATAAGAAAGAGATTAACATAGAAAATCTAGAAAAGGTTTTATTGGCTGGTGAACCAGCAGAAGCTCAAAACTTTTGTAATTTTGTAGCGCTTGGATTAACTGAAGATGCTTTTTCTTGCTTGAATCAACTTAGATTAAACGGACAACAGCCTATTCAATTAATAAATAACTTATCGCGGTTTTATCAAAGGATACATTTAGTAGCATTGGCTATAGAAAATGGTGAAAAAACAACCGAAGCAATGAAAAACCTTAAACCGCCTGTTTTTTTCAAAGAAAAAAGTAAATTTTTAAAGCAAACTCAGTTATGGGGAGCAGCAAAAACAGAAAGAGCGCTAGTGATATTAAATGAAGCAGAAAGGGAAGTTAAAAAATCCCCAGACCTAAGTAAAGCTATTGTTAATAATGTTGTTTTACGTTTATCAGTAGCAGCACAAAAATAATTATTTTTTTATTTTTTTAATTAACCCATTAAATTGTTCTAAGTTTTCATAGAAAAATTGGATCTTTCCTTTTTCGTTTTTATTATAATCAATTTGGACCCTTAAACCCAATATATTGTTTAAATCTTTCTCTAGAGACAATATGTTGGGGTCTTTTAATAATTTTATATTCTTCTTGCCTGTTTTCTGTTTTTTAATATATGAGATATAATTCTCAAGTTGACGGACGCTCATATTTTTTTTAATTGCGTATTTTGCAATAGAGTAAGAATTATCATAACCAACAAGTGCTCTCGCATGACCCGCTGATAATATCTTTTTTTGTACAAATTCTTGAACTTTATGCGGTAAAGCTAACAACCTAAGGGTATTGGCAATTTGGGGTCTAGATTTTCCCAAAACAGAGGCTAGCTCTTCTTGGGTATATTCATGTTCTTTTTGTAGTTTTGACATACCCATAGCTTCCTCAATAGGATTTAGATCCTCCCTTTGCATATTTTCTATAAGTGCAACCTCCAGTATTTCTTTTTGGTTTAAGTCCTTTATAATTACTGGAACATTATGGAGTCCAGCCTTCTGAGATGCCCTCCATCTTCTTTCGCCTGCAATAATTTGGTAGTGCTGCTTATCAATCTCTTTTACAAGAATTGGTAATATAAGACCTTTCTGCTTAATAGATTCTGCAAGTTCATTAATAGTGTCTTCATCAAAAAACTTTCTGGGTTGGTCTTTATTTGGGTGCAAAAATTCAACCGGTACCTCGTTAATATTTGATATTGAAGTTGATGTAAGTTCGGAATTTTTTGGTTCATTTTTATCTTTTAAGTCAATATCTCCAATAAGAGCCGCTAGTCCTTTGCCAAGACCTTTTTTTGGTTTTTCTGCCATCTTAATTTATTTTCCACCCCGCTTTATCCAAGACTTCTCTTGCTAAATTTATATAGGCTTCGCTACCTGTGCATTTATGGTCATATATTAAAGCTGGCATCCCATGTGATGGGGCTTCAGAAAGCCTAATATTTCTAGGAATTTTTGTATTGTATACATCTTTTCCCAGATAAGACCTTACATCATCTTCGACCTGGTTAGATAAGTTATTTCTTCCGTCAAACATGGTAATAATAACCCCCTCAAGATCAAGATCAGAATTAATACTTTGTTTTATTTCATTTATAGTAGTTAAAAGTTGGCTTAAGCCCTCAAGAGCATAAAACTCAGCCTGCAAAGGAACCAATGCTCCGCCTGAAGCAACAAGGGCGTTTAAGGTTAAAATGTTAAGAGACGGGGGGCAGTCTAGAAGAATAAAATCATAATTATCTATAGATTGAATTGCTCCTTTAAGTTTAAGAGCTCGTTCTGGGTCACTAGCAAATTCAATATCAACACCAAGAAGATCTTCATTAGACGGAACAACATGGAGATTGGGTATATCGGTTTTTAACAAAACTTCATCCAGAGAAAATCTATTAATCAAAACATCATAAATTCCATGCTTTCTTTTATTTCTCTCAATTCCCATTCCTGTTGATAAATTTCCTTGAGGATCCATGTCGATTAGTAATACATTTGCTCCACAGGCTGCCATTGCCGTTCCTAAATTTATTGTTGTTGTTGTTTTCCCAACACCGCCTTTTTGATTGATAACTGAATAAATTTTCTTCATAGTTTTATTTTTTTATAATATCCCTTACCAATAATATTCGCGAACCTTTATTTGTTAAACTTTCATAAGATGTTAGATGAAAATTCCATCTTTTTTTTGCTTCCACCACTTCATTCTCCCATGTTATTCCTTTGTGAAAGATTCCAATAGATCCTAGTTCAAAATATTTGAAACCCATTCTAAGTAAGTCGCCTAAACTGGACACCGCTCTAGATAAAATTACTGTTTCTTGGTTATTGGCTATTTCTATATCTTCGAATCTCTTATTAAAAATATTAACATCAATGCCAATTTTTTCTGTTGTATCTTTTAAAAATCTTGCTTTCTTTTTGTTTGATTCTATAAGAGTTGCATCCAAATTACTGTTAATTAATTTAACAACAATACCTGGAAAACCGGCCCCAGATCCAATATCTAGAAAGGATTTAAATTCACTAGGAATAATATCTACTACTTGAGCGCTATCGATAATGTGTCTATTCCAGATGTTATCTTCTGTATTTTTACTAATCAAATTAATACTAGTATTGCTTTTAATAACCTCATCACAATACTCTTCAAGTTTTTTCTTAACCACGCTGGAGAAAGTTTTTTCTTTGACCAACATGCCGCCATCAACCATCAATGTACGCTCGGATTATTTCTAATATGCGCCAGTATTAAGCCAATTGCTGAAGGTGTAATTCCATCAATTCTTTGTGCTTGGCCAAGTGTCATAGGTTTTATTTCAGTCAGTTTATCTTTGTGTTCGTTTGAAAGTCCTTTTATTGAATTATAGTTAATTTTTGGACTGAGAATTTTTGACTCTTCTTTTCTAAAGTTTTCAATTTCCTTTTTTTGTCTTTCCAAATATTGTCCGTAAGTTGTTTCAGCTGAAATTGTTTTTTTTGTTTGACTGTCTGTCTTTTTTAGTTCTGGCCAAATCTTTTCAAGGTGCGAAAATTCAATTTCATTATACCCAAGTAAATCATAGGCTGATCTTGCTTTCCCATCTAAATTGATTTTGAGCCCTTTTTTTCTTGCCTTGTTTGGGGTAATTTTTAACTCGTTTAGGATATTTCTTATTTCTTCCATTTTTTTCTTCTTTAGATTCCAAAGTTTTTTTCTTCTTTCCCCAACAATTTCCAAAGATACCCCAATATCAGTTAATCTTTGGTCTGCATTGTCAGCCCTTAGACTTAACCTATACTCAGATCTTGAAGTAAACATCCGATATGGTTCTGTTACCCCTTTGGTAACAAGGTCATCAATCATTACGCCTATATAGCCATCAGCCCTATCAAATATGTATTCAGTTTTACCTAAGGCTTTGCGTGCTGCGTTTAATCCAGCAACTAAACCTTGGGCTGCGGCTTCTTCGTACCCGGTAGTACCGTTTATTTGTCCCGCCAGCCAAAGATCTGGCGCCTTTTTCACTCTAAGTGTGTGGTCTAGCTCCCTTGGGTCGACATAATCATATTCGATCGCATATCCATACTTTTCAATTATTACATTTTCTAATCCAGGAATTGTTTTGAGAAATTTTTTTTGAATTTCTTCTGGTAATGAAGTTGATATACCGTTTGGATATATTAATTCGCTGTTGAGGCCTTCTGGCTCTAGAAAAATCTGGTGGCTATTTTTAGAAGAAAACCTTTCAACTTTATCTTCGATTGAAGGACAGTATCGTGGACCTACGCCAGAAATAAGTCCAGAATACACAGCCGATTCACTCAGATTGTCCCGGATAATATTGTGAGTTTCTTCAGTTGTTCTTGTAATATGACAATTTACCTGCTTATTGGAAATACTAGAATTTATATATGAAAATGGTTCGGGCCTAGAATCGGGTTTTTGAATTTCTAGTTTAGAAAAATCTATACTTTTTTTTAAGAGTCTAGCGGGAGTGCCGGTTTTAAGTCTTGATAATCTAATATTAAGCTCATGAAGTCTTTTTGACAAACCTGTAACAGGTGCTTCTCCAATTCTTCCGCCCGGTGTTGTATTTTTACCACAAAATATAATACCATTTAGAAAGGTTCCTGTTGTAAGAACAATAGAGGCTCCATAAAAACTTTTGCCTTTTTTATCCTGAACCCCAATAATATTCGATTTTTTATAAAGGAAGTCTTCTACAAGACCCTCTTTAACATCCAGATTTTTTTGGTTTAGAATTTCTTTTTGCATATAGTAAAGGTATAAATCTCGGTCAATTTGTGCCCGTGGTCCTTGAACTGCTGGGCCTTTTCTTTTATTTAATACCCTAAATTGTATCCCAGATAGGTCCGATATTTTTGGCATTAGGCCGTCTAGGGCGTCTATTTCTCTTATTAAATGACCTTTACCAATTCCTCCCATAGCCGGGTTGCAAGACATTGCGCCTATAGTTTTAAGAGATCCGGTAATTAATAGCGTTTTAGCTCCTGATCTAGCAGAAACTGAAGCAGCTTCGCAACCAGCATGCCCGCCGCCTATAACAATCACATCGTATTTGTTCATATTAATAGTTTTAGATTTTCTTAGAATTATTTTCAAGTAAATTGTTTCATGTGAAACATTTACTTTCCTATACAGAACTCACTAAAGATAATGTCCAGGATTTCCTCATTATTTGTTTCTTTGGAAATCATAGAAATTTCACTTATAGAAGATTTTAGGCATTCTGATACAAGCGAGGGGTCTTTGAAATTAATTTCTTCTAAATGAGATAAAGAGTTACAAACATGTCCATATACTCTTTCGGAGCTTATAACCTGACCTGAATATTGGTTTGATAGTTCTTTAATTCTTTTGCTAATCTTGCTGTTAAGACCTTTTAATCCTATTTTATCTTTAAGTGATATTGTGATGTTTGGTTTTTCTTTATGGGCTTTCTTAAGGTCACATTTATTAATTACAATCAAATCTCCTTTTTCTTTTGGAATATTCACTCCTTTGAAGGGTTGTTCGGTGTTGTTAGAGCCTATAAATATTCTTAGATCCGCTGTTTTGGATAGCTCTTTAGCCATCTTCTTTCCTTCTTCTTCAATTTCATTTTTAGTGTTTCTTAGTCCAGCTGTATCGTAAAATGTGACCGGAATACCGTTAAAATCTACTTTATTAGTTATAATGTCTCTAGTTGTTCCGGCTTCTTTAGAAACTATTGCAATTTTTTTTCTTGATAAATAATTGATTAAAGTAGATTTTCCTGAGTTTGGTTTTCCAAGAATAGCAATTTTTAAGCCTTCATTTATAGCCTTTCCTTGTTTAAATGTTTTTTTGTGATCGCGAATTTTAGAAATTACCTTCTTTGTTTTGCGTTTAGCGTCCTTTATCAGGGATTTTGGTATATCTTCATCTGAAAAATCTATACTTGTCTCTACTAGCGCTAAAACCGTTTTAAGCTCCTCAAGCCAATCAAAGTATACTTTTGTCGATTCTTTTAAATATTGTTTTAGTGCCTGGTTTCTTTGTGTTTCTGTTTCAGACTTAATCAAGCTTGATAAGCCCTCTACCTGTAATATATTCATTTTATTATTTAAAAATGCTTGTTTTGTAAACTCCCCTGGTTTGGCATGTCTGAGTCCTTGGATTTTATCGAGCTCACTTAAAAGAAGGCTGGCAACAGCTGGGCTGCCGTGCAGATGGTATTCAGCAACCTCTTCGCCTGTAAAACTATTTTCTTTTGGGAAATAAATAACAAGCCCTTTATCAATAAGTTTATTGTTTTTGGTTGATATGTTTGTAAGGGTGGCTTGGCGTGGTTTTGTGGTTTTGCCGGTTAATAGTTTAATTGTTTTTTTTGCTTTGGGGCCCGAAACTCTGATGATTGCTACTCCAGAATGACCCTCAACAGTAGACAAAGCAAAAATAGTCATTTTTATGTGTTCATAGAATCATAAAAATCATCGTTTGATTCTGTTTGTGAAAGCTTATCTAGTAAAAACTCTACAGCATCAGTTGTTCCCATTGGATCTAGAATTCTTCTTAATACATATATTTTTTGCAGCTTCTCATTTTCAATTAAAAGTTCTTCTTTTCTGGTTCCTGATTTCATTATATCTATTGCTGGATAAACTCTTTTATCTGCAATTTTTCTGTCTAGAACAATTTCACTGTTTCCTGTTCCTTTGAATTCTTCAAATATAACTTCGTCCATTCTGCTTCCTGTATCAATAAGGGCGGTAGATATAATTGTTAGGGATCCGCCTTCTTCTATATTTCTTGCTGCTCCAAAAAATCGTTTTGGTCTTTGTAGGGCGTTTGCATCAACTCCTCCAGTTAGAACTTTTCCAGAAGATGGGACAACAGTATTAAAAGCTCTTCCTAGTCTTGTAATTGAATCAAGTAAAATAACAACATCTCTTCCATGTTCAACAAGTCTTTTAGCTTTTTCCATAACCATTTCTGAAACTTGAACATGCCTGCTTGCTGGTTCATCAAATGTCGAAGAAACAACTTCTCCCTCTACTGATCTTTGCATATCAGTTACTTCTTCAGGTCTTTCATCAATTAAAAGAACTATTAAATAACACTCTGGTTGATTTTTTGTTATAGAGTTCGCAATGTTTTGTAGAAGAACCGTCTTTCCTGTTCTTGGTGGCGATACTATTAGAGCTCTTTGGCCTTTTCCAAGTGGTGCTACAATATCAATAACTCTATCTGATAGATCTTTTTTATCTTTTTCTATTACTTCCATACTAAGAGAGCTCTCAGGGTATAAAGGTGTTAGATTATCAAAATGTACCTTTGTTCTTGCTTTTTTAGGATCTTCGAAATTTATATTATTTACTTTAACAAGAGCAAAATATCTTTCCCCTTCTTTTGGCCCCCTAATAAAACCTTCGACAGTGTCGCCTGTTCTTAAAGAAAACTTTCTTATTTGCGATGGACTAACATATATATCATCTGGCCCAGGTAAGTAGTTTGAGTCTGGTGATCTTAAAAATCCAAAACCATCCTGCAGTATTTCTATTACTCCTTCACCGCTAATTTCTACATCCTCTTCTGCTAAACTTTTTAATATAGCAAAAAGTAATTCTTGTTTTCTGAGGGAGCTAGAATTTTCTACCCCATTTTTTTTAGCAAAATCAATAAGGTCTGCTGCTGATTTAGATTTTAAATCTTGAAGTTTTAGTTCTTTCATAGTTAATTTCCTGATAAATTAAGTAAGACACTATAATATATATATAAATATAGTAGTTGTGGTAGGAGCCGAAATAACGGTGATAAACATTATACCAACAATGTTAGTAACAAACTAGATAAAATATTAAAAAATAGATAAATTATCCACAATAATATAAAAAAAACAATATATTCAATAACTTAAAAAAATTATAAATATGGTAATAATGTTGATAGCTCTACAGAAAACAAGAACCAAGGTATTTCACAGGCTATTTATAAAACAATATAATTATGTTAGTTATTATAGAGTAATATGAACATCTTAATGAAAATAAGAAAAGCCCACAAAATAAAATATCTTATACACAGGAAACAAACATCTTTATGAACAATAATAATAAAAAACTTGTTATTCATTTGGTATCTGATTCAACTGGTGAAACACTTCGATCAGTTGGTGCAGCAGCAGCAGCACAGTTTAATGAATTTCAATATGAAGAAAATGTATATTCTTTAATCAGGAGTCAAAAAAACCTAGAAAGAGTTTTTGGAAAAATAAAAACAAACCCAGGAATTGTTTTATGTACACTAATTGATGATGAAATTAGAAAACAGCTAGAATTTTTTTGTAAAGAAAACGATTTATCCTACCTTCCCTTCATGGATAATATTATTTCTTTAATTGAGAGTGAGACCGGTGTAAAAGCAATTAAACAACCAGGCACACAACACCAACTAGATGAAGAATATTTTAGAAGAATAGAAGCGCTAAATTATACCATTGAACACGATGACGGTCAGAACATTGAAACCATAGAGGCCGCAGATATTGTTTTGGTTGGTGTAAGCAGAACCTCAAAAACACCGACCTGTATTTATTTAGCCAATCAAGGAATTAAGGCCGCCAATGTTCCTTTGGTGCCAGGACAGGGATTGCAAAAAGAAGTTGAAAAATTAAACAAACCTTTGGTTGTTGCTTTAATTACAACACCTAAAAATCTAGTTGAAATTAGAACAAAGAGATCTATAGAGCTTGGTCTCGATCTAAAAAACGACAAATACACAAAGCTAGAAGATGTAATAAAAGAAATAGAGGCTGCAAAAAAAACATTCATATCAATGGGGTGGCCAATTATTGATACAACAAGAAGGTCTATAGAGGAAACATCAGCAGCGATAATGAATATAAGGATGCAAAAATGAAAATAATTCTGGGGTCTAGTTCACCCTCACGAAGGAAAATTTTAAAAAAAGCAGGGATAAATTTTATTTCAAAATCACCTTCACTTAAGGAGAGTCTAGAAAAGAAAAAATATAAAGGCCCCAGGGAAAAACTACCATTATATCTTGCAGAGAAAAAAGCACTATCCATAAAAGCAAGTCATGAAGATATAATAATTGGTGCAGATCAAATTCTTTTATTCAAAGGTAGAGTTTATGACAAACCCAAATCAATGAGGGAAGCCAAGACTCACCTTGCCAATCTTTCTGGAAAAACTCATCACCTGATATCAGGAACAACCATTATAAAAAATAAAAAAACTTTATGGAGGCATACTAACAAAGCAAAAATGAAAATGCGCCCAATAAGTAAAAAAGAAATAGAAGAATATTTATTCCTATCTGGAGAAATAATTCTGAAAAGTGTTGGGGCTTATAATATTGAAGGCCACGGCGTAAGGCTGTTTAGTAAAATTGAAGGAGACTTCTATTCTATAGTTGGCCTCCCATTAATACCTTTGTTAAACAAAATAAATAAAATGGAAAAAAACAAATGAAAAAAGCAGCCGTTATAGGAAACCCTATAGAGCACAGCAAATCCCCTTTAATTCATAATTATTGGCTAAAAAAGCTAGAAATTGAGGGCTCCTATGAAGCAATAAAAGCTGTTAATGAGAAAGATTTCGAAAATGTTGTTAGTAGATTAATAGAAAAAAAATATTGCGGCTTCAATATTACTGTTCCTTATAAACTAAAGGCACACGAACTAGCTCATAAGAAAATTGATTATCCTAAATGCCCTTATCATGAAAACTTAATGGCCTCCAATACAATTAAAATTGATAAAAAAGGTGAACTTCATAGCTATAATACTGATTACTTTGGGTTTGCGGCTTCGCTGATTCAGAATAATATTTTTATCAATAAAATAAAAAATATTGTAATTTTAGGCGCTGGCGGCGCTGCACGATCTATTATTTTTGGTTTACTGAGCGAAGAACTCAAAACCAAAACAAAAATTACTTTACTAAACAGATCTGAAACAAGGGCGAAGAATCTTCTAGAAGATCTTCAAATTGACGGAGGCCTTAAAGATAGAGACTTAGAAATTCAATACTACCCTTTAACTGATTTTGCCAGAAGTACAAAAGATTGTGATTTACTAATAAACACAACAACATTAGGCATGGAAGGCGGGAAAGAAAATTCAATTATAAACTTACATAACTCCAAAAAAAATATGCTAGTTTATGATATTGTTTATAATCCCATAGAGACGCCACTTCTTAAAGCCGCAAAAGATCTTGGTCTAAAAACACTAAATGGTCTTAGTATGTTGATAAACCAGGCAGCAGCAGCTTTTGAAATTATTTATGGTAAAGAACAAGGGACCATAAAACCAAAAAGCATTAATGAATTACATAAAATTATAGAAGAAGATCTTAGGAATTAAATGATAAAGATTGGGTTAACAGGATCAATTGGAATGGGAAAAACAGAGACAGGAAAAATATTTTCTGAACTAGGTTTCCCAATTTACAATGCTGATGATGTTGTTCATAAACTTTATGAGCCCGGTCAAAAGGGCGCAGAAAAGATAAAAGAAGTATTCCCTAATTCAATTAATTTAGATGGATCTGTTAATAGAGAATCCTTAAGTGCCGAAGTTTTAGGTAATGTAGAGAAAATAAGAGCTTTAGAAAGCATCATTCATCCTCTTGTTGGTGAAGACAGGGAGATATTTTTTAAAGAAAATATTAATTCACCAGCTGTAGTGCTCGATATCCCGTTGCTGTTTGAGACGGGAGGAGAAAAATTTGTTGATATTGTTGTAGTTGTTGATGCTCCCGTAGACATTCAAGAAGAAAGAGTTTTATCCCGACCAAACATGACAAAAGAGAAATTAGAAAAGATTATTGCTGAGCAAATACCAAATGATATAAAAAAGGAAAAAGCAGATTTTGTGGTGGACACTTCAGTTAGTATTGAAGATGCTAAATTACAAGTTATAAAAATTTTAAAGAAAATTAAGAATTAAATGAGAGAAGTAGTTTTAGATACTGAAACAACTGGCCTTAGCCCATCAAATGGTGACAGGGTTGTTGAAATTGGGTGTGTTGAGTTGATTAACCATGTTCCTACTGGCGAAACCTATCAGGCATACCTTAACCCAGAAAAATTAATGGATCCTAGCGCAGAAGAGGTTCACGGACTAACCAATGATTTTCTTAAGGATCAGCCTTTTTTTAAAGATGTTGCTGATGAATTTTTAAATTTTATATCTGATAGTCCATTGGTCATTCATAATGCAGAATTTGATATTGGATTTTTAAACTCAGAACTAGATAAAGTGAGGTTAACTAAAATAAACATTAACCAAGCTATAGACACACTTAAAATTGCGAGAGAAAAATTTCCAGGCGCTCAAAATAGTCTAGATGCTCTTTGTCGGAGATTTGATATTAATAACTTTGATAGAGAGTTCCATGGCGCTTTGCTTGATTCAAGAATTTTGGCAGAAGTTTATTTAGAGCTTCTTGGGGGCAAAGAACCGAGCTTGCTATTAAATCCCGAAGAAAAAAAAGAAAAGGAAGGCGAGGTCTTAAAAGAAGTTTTAAAAAACAAAACTTCCAACGACAACTCTTATGGTGTAAATGATGAAGAAAAAGAAAAGCACAAAAAACTATTATCTTCTATGTCAAAAACCCCAATATGGGAAAACTATAAAAATTAATTAATGACCTTTTTCTCTAAGCCTATCAATAATATAGCTAATAATAATTTTAAGAAAAAACCTTCTGCTGTGTGGTATTAGGAATATTAAACCAACCAAATCTGTAATTGCCCCAGGTATTATAAAAAAAAATCCACTTATTATAAGGCCGAATCCTTCTACTAACTCCGCTACAGGCCTTTGACCTGATAGTAATTTTTTTTGTAAATTAAAGATTAAGCCAAATCCCTGAACCCTAAGATGAAAAAGACCAAATATGGCTGTACCAATTACTAAAAGAAGGGTTCCCCAAAAACCAAATATACCACCTAACTTTATTAGAATCCATATTTCTAAGACGGGTAAACCTATTATGAAAAGAAATAAAAAGTAAAACATATAAAATTTTCCATTCTAATATTATCTATTATAGTATAATGCTATCTCGATTAGGAGGTTTTTTATGGGAAATCCATTTGATCCATTAAATGTAATATTGCTTTTGATAGCTATTTTTGGATTTATTCGTCTTAGAATGACATTAGGCAAAAGAACAGGAAATGAAGAACCTTTATCTAATAAGAAGTATTCAGGGCAAATCAAGCAAGATATAGAAAAACTTTCTAAGTCAAAAAGGATCAATAAACCAAAAAATAAAGAAGATGTTCTATTTTATTTAGAAAACAATCTTAACACCTTTGATCAAAAGATTTTTATTGATGGGGCATGTAATGCGTATGAAATAATTTTAAAGAATTATGCAGATGACAACTTAAAAAAGATAAAAAGCATTATTAGTAAAGAAGTGTTTAAGGGCTTTAATGAGGTGTTATCCGGAAGAAACAAAAAAAAGCATAAATTAACAAATGAATTAATTGCTTTTGATAAGGCAGAAATTATTGATGCCACAATTGAGAGAAAAAATGCCTTAATAACAGTGGAGTTTTATACAAGGTTAATAACTTTTGTCTCGGACGAAAATCAAGAATTAGTAGATGGAAATAAAGACAATCCTATATCTGTTGTAGATCAATGGACATTTAAAAAGCCTCTAAGAGATAAAGGGCCCTCATGGCAGCTCATCTCTACCCAATCTGATGGTTAAGAATGAAAAAACTTACTAAAGATGATTTGCTGGTATGGGCACGATCAGCAGAGAACTCTAATTCAGCAAAAAGACCTACTAGCGTTAGTAAAAAATTTCCGAAACCTAATGAACTTCCAAAAGCTAAGATAAGAAAATTAGCAAAAAAAAATATCATTCTTGATGCTGAAATAGATTTACATGGGCTCAATAGGTTTGAGGCAAGGGATGAAATTGAAAAGTTTATTATTCAAAGTATTAATATGGGATATCGATATATTAATGTTATAACCGGAAAGGGCTCAGGAGTTATTAAAAAGACAATAATTGATTTTTTACATGAAGAGAGCGCCTTTAGGTATATTATAGGTTATTCGAACGCGCACAGGAAAATGGGCGGAGAAGGAGCAATTGTTTTGCATTTGAGAAAAAAAGAAACTATAGGATAGTTCATGACTAGTAAAAAAGATAACAGAACAGGAAGCATAGAAAGAGATACTAAGGAAACACAAATTTCTTGTGAGGTGGATATTGATGGATCTGGAATTTCTGAAATAGAAACCGGTATTGGTTTTTTAAATCATATGCTCGAAAGTTTTTCAAGGCATTCACTGATTGATATTAAACTTAAAGCGAAAGGTGATTTACATGTTGATCAACATCATACTGTTGAAGATACTGGTATAGTTCTTGGCTTAGCTATTGCTGAGGCTTTAGGAGATTTTTCAGGAATTAAAAGGTTTGGCAATATAAATATGCCTATGGATGAAACTCTTACTAGAATTTCAATAGATGTATCTAAGAGACCTCACCTCCATTGGGATGTTAAGTTTTCTAAGCCTTTTTTAGGAGAAATGGATACCGAGCTTTTCCATGAATGGTTTGCAGCATTTGCACAAAATTTAGGTGCAACAACTCACATAGAAAATATTTATGGAGAGAATAATCACCATATTGCGGAGTCTTGCTATAAAGGATTAGCTAGATGCTTAAGAGACGCTCTTTCAATTGATCCAAGAGAGCTAGGAAGGATTCCTTCTAGTAAAGGAAGCCTTGGAAGCTAAAATATGAGCAATATAGATGTTGCTATAATTAATTATGAGTCAGGAAATGTTCACTCTGCTTCAAAAGCACTTGAGCTTGCTTTAAAAGAAAGCAAATTAAATGGTAGGATTAGCATAACTCAAGATCCAGAAGCCATTTTAAAGGCAGACAGGATTGTGTTGCCTGGTGTTGGAGCTTTTTCCTCATGTTATAAGAAACTTAATTCAATTCCAGGATTAAAAGAAAGCATTATTGAAAAGGTTTTTAAGAAAGAAGCGCCTATTTTAGGTATATGTGTAGGACTTCAAATTATGGCGGATAAAGGATATGAAAATGAAGAAGTTAAGGGATTGGGATGGATTCCTGGAGAAGTTGTAAATTTAAAACCTAAAAATACGAATCTTAAAATACCCCACATGGGCTGGAACGAGATAAAATTTGGAAAAGATGAAGATTATTTTTCTATTCTTAACAAAAAAGATTTTTACTTTGTTCACTCTTATTATTTTAAAGCGAAAAATAATGAAAATATTTTGGCCGAAACAAGTTATGATAGTCCCTTTCCTTCAATTCTTATTAAAGAAAATATTTTAGGGACACAGTTTCATCCTGAGAAAAGCCAAAAAAATGGGATAGAATTTTTAAAGAAATTTTTACTGTGGAAGCCATGAAATTTTATCCAGCTATAGATTTAATAAATAAAGAATGTGTAAGACTTGAAAAAGGAAATTTTCAAAAGAAAACTGTTTTTAATAAGAATCCAGTAAGACAAGCTAAATCATTTGAAGACGCGGGCTGTAAATGGTTACACATTGTTGATTTGGATGCGGCAAAGGATGGCTTTTCAGAGAATGATGTGATTCTAAAAGAAATAAAAATAAGTACAGATCTTAATATACAATTTGGCGGAGGGTTAAGGTCGATAGACAAGATAGATCAATTATTTAATCTCGGAATAGACAGAGCAATTATAGGGACTGCAGCCATAGAGAATATGACATTCTTGGACTCTGCAATAAAAAGATACCCAGAAAAAATCTGGTTAGGTGTAGATGTATTAAAAAATGAAGTAAGAATTGAAGGTTGGACAAAAAAATCTGATATGAAAGTTGTTGATTTAATAAAAGCCGGATCTGATCTAGGTGTCGGAGGAATTATTTTAACAGACATTAATAAAGACGGAATGATGGGCGGCCCTAATATAGAGCTAACTCAAGAAATTGCTGAAAAATCAAATATTCCAATAATAATTTCAGGCGGGGTATCAAATACTAAAGATATGATAAAGATCAAAACCTTAGAAAACAAAGGTATTGAAGGAGCTATATGTGGACGAGCAATTTATAATGGAGAAATAGATATTAATGAGGCCCTAAATATTTTTGGTGATCAAAATGCTTAAAACAAGAATTATCCCATGCCTAGATGTTAAGGATGGGCGAGTTGTTAAAGGAATAAATTTTGTTAACCTTGTTGATGCAGGTGATCCAGTCGAAGCTGCAAAAGCTTACGATGATGCAGGAGCAGATGAGCTTTGCTTCCTGGATATAACCGCAAGTCATGAAAAGAGACCAATATTATTGGATATTGTAAAAAAAACTGCAGAAAAATGTTTCATGCCATTAACTGTTGGCGGTGGAGTTAGAAATATAAATGATATTAAGATGCTTCTACAATCTGGAGCAGATAAGGTATCTATTAATACTTCAGCAATTAAGAATCCAGACTTTATTAAAGAAGCAAGCGAGACATTTGGAAGCCAATGTATAGTTGTAGCAATTGATGTAAAGAAAACTGATGATGATTGGAAAATTTTTACTCACGGCGGAAGAGAGCCAACCGGTCTTAAAGTGGTTAACTTTTCATTAAAGGCAGCTGAACTTGGGGCAGGTGAAATCTTATTAACATCTATGGATAGAGATGGGACCAAAACAGGATATGATCTTGAATTATTAAAATTAATAACTTCTAATCTAGATATTCCAGTAATTGCTTCTGGCGGAGTAGGAAACATTCAACATATTATTGATGGAGTGAAAATTGGCGGTGCAAGTGCATTACTTGCTGCTTCCATTTTTCATTTTGGTGAAATTACTATAAAAGAAGTTAAAGAAGAAATGACGGCAAACAATATAAATGTAAGGCTTTAATTTAATGACTGATAATACAAAGATTATAAATGAATTGTGGGAAATAATTAATGAGAGAGAAATCTCAGCAGACCCAAATTCTTATACATATAAGACACTTCAGGAGGGAATTAAAAGGGCCTCACAAAAATTAGGTGAGGAGGCCTCTGAATTAATTATAGCTTCTCTTGCGGAGACAAAAAAGGAAGTTATAAATGAAAGTGCAGACCTTATTTATCACTGGTTATTGTTGTTAAAATTAACTGATGTTGATCCTCAAGATGTATTTCAAGAATTAGTTGAACGTAAAAAATAAATTAAAATTATGACTAATGAAAAAGATGATCATTATAAGAGTATTTTATCCTATAAGATTTTATCGGATGCTGGTATAGAAGCAATAAGCGCTAATCAAGAAGAAATTAATTCGTTAATAAAAGTAAAAGATAAAATTAATCTTAAAAAGGTAAAAAATATTTACCTTCAATTAACAGCTCACATATTAAGAAATATAGTTGATCAAAAAGCACCAAATAACGAAAAACTAAAGAATAACAATAAAAAATTTCCTATAATAATAGGCGTAACAGGGTCAGTTGCCGTTGGAAAATCAACCTTTTCAAAAATTTTACAATTTATTATTCCAAAACTTTCTTCATTTGGCTTTAAATCAGTAGAGCTTATTACAACAGATGGATTCTTATTTTCAAATTCTGTTTTAGAAAAGAAAGGCTTAATGGAAAAAAAAGGTTTTCCTGAGAGCTATAATAAAGAATTATTTTATGAATTTATGTCGGCAATAAGGTCCGGAGCAAATCGTATAGAGGCGCCAATTTACTCACACGAGGTATATGATATTTTAGAAAACGAAAAAAAATTAATTTCGTCACCAGATATTCTTATTATTGAAGGCGTTAATCTTTTTATAGACAAAAAAGCTAAAGACAATTTATTTGATTTTCTTATTTATATAGATGCTGAAGAACAAATTATAAGACAATGGTACATTGAAAGATTTTTGGAATTAAGACACAAAGCCTTAAAAGATGAGAAATCTTTTTTTAATCGTTTTGCATCATTTAGTGAGGCCGAAACAAAAGAAATTGCTAATAGCGTTTGGGAAAAAATAAATTTAAAAAACTTAAATGATAATATTCTACCCACACGAAATCTTGCAACAATGATTATGAGTAAAAATGAAGATCATATAGTAGAAGAATTACTCTTGAGAAATAATTAATTATGATAATATAAGAAATGGCAGAGCAAATTAAAATTACAGTTATTGGAGCAGCCGGAAGAATGGGTCGTCAATTGGTAAGAGAAATATCAGCTTCAGAAAAGTTTGAGCTAGTTGGCGCAATTGAAGATAAAAACTCTGAATTTCTTGGGAAAGATGCTCATGAAGTTGCCAAAGTTGAGTCAAAAAGTTTGATGATAAGCGATGAATTATTGGATGCAGTTGTTAAATCTGATGCATTAATAGATTTTAGTTCAATCGATTCTACATTATCTGCAATTGAGCTTAGCGCTCAATCAAGAATAGCTCATGTAATTGGGACTACAGGATTTGATGATAATCAAGAAGACCTTATTAGGGCCGCAGCAAGGCATGCAACAATTATAAAATCTGGGAATATGAGTCTTGGTGTGAACATCCTTTTGGGGATTGCAAAAAAAACATCAGAACTAATAGATAATAATTGGGATATTGAGATTAATGAAGTGCATCATAAAGAAAAAAAAGATCATCCATCAGGAACGGCTTTGGATATAGGCTCTTCAATTGCAGAAGGAAGGAATGTTGAATTAAAAGAAGTTAAAGAAATTTCAGATCCAATAGATATTACTGAAAATATAGACTTAACCTCAAAAAATAAAAACATTTTAAGAAAAAAAGGAACGATTGGTTTTACATCTTATAGACAGGAAGGCGTTGTAGGAAATCATTCAGTGGTATTTGGTGGAGATAATGAAAGAATAGCTCTTTCGCATATAGCAGAAAATAGAAATATTTTTTCAAAAGGAGCCTTAAGAGCCGCAGAATGGGGTGTAGACCAAGGTCCAGGACTCTTCTCAATGATTGATGTTTTAGGGTTTTAAGGAGATCAACTTGTCAGTTTTATCATTAGTAAGACATGGTCAGAGCGAGTGGAATGAAAAAAATTTATTTACTGGTTGGGAAAATCCTGGCCTAACCATCAAAGGAAAGGAGGAGGCAAAATATGCAGGCTCTATTCTTTCAGAATTAAATATAACTTATGATTATTTCTATACCTCAGTTTTAGACAGAGCGATTTTGACAACAGAAATTATTATTAATGCTATGGGTGTTATAAATTTTGATTTAATCAGGGCTAAAGATTTAAATGAAAGAGATTATGGTGATTTAACAGGCCTTAATAAAGATGATGCAAGAAAAAAGTGGGGCGATGATCAAGTTCACACATGGAGGAGATCTTTTGATATCCAGCCTCCAAATGGTGAAAGCCTAAAAGATACAGCTGATAGGGTAATACCTTATTATCAGTCTGAAATTTTAACTAAGTTAAAAGAAGATAAAAATATTTTAATAATTGCACATGGGAACTCATTAAGGGCATTAATAATGCATATTGAGAAATTATCTCCTAATGAAATTTTAAAAAGGGAAATTGGAACTGGAAAACCTATTGTTTATAATTTTAATGTTTCCAAAGAAACCTTTTCTCTAGAGCATGAATAAATCTCAAAGAATAAAAGTAATTTCTAATATACTTAATAAGCAATATCAAACGACGCCAGTACCCCTTAACCACAAAGATCCTTTTACTTTATTAATTGCCGTCTTATTATCTGCACAATGTACAGACGAGAGAGTAAATAAAGTTACACCAATCCTTTTCTCTAAAGCAGATACTCCAAAAAAAATCATAAATTTATCTGAAAAGGAGATATATAAAATAATTAAACCTTGTGGATTGGGCCCCCAAAAATCGAAAGCAATTTTAGGTCTATCAAAGATATTAATAAGAAATTACAAAGGAAGGGTTCCCAAAGACCTTGAAAAGCTTGAGGAATTACCAGGTGTTGGCCATAAAACTGCATCTGTTGTATCCAACCAAGCTTTTGGAATACCGGCTTTTCCAGTTGATACACATATTCATAGGTTGTCTCAGCGTTGGGGTCTTACAAAAGGAAAAAATGTTTTACAAACTGAAAAAGACCTTAAGAATTCTTTTCCCGAGGTTAAATGGGGCAAGCTTCATTTGCAAATGATTTACTGGGGAAGACAATTTTGTACGGCAAGGGCTTGTTGGGGGCTAGAGTGTAAAATTTGTAAATCCTGTTATCCAAAAAGGAAAAAAAGATTTATACATAAAAGACCTTAATTATTAACCGCTAAATAGATTTTTTAGTTTTGCAATATAACTTTCTGAATCAGGGCTGGTATTTTCTGAGGTTTCATTTTGGAATTCCTTTAGTAACGCCTTCTGTTTCTTGTTTAAATTTTTAGGAATCTCAACATGAATTTCAACAAATAAATCACCACATCTTTTTGATTGCAGAACAGGCATACCCTTTCCTTTTAATCTAAACTGTCTTTGATTTTGGCAGCCTTCTGGAACTGTTATTCTAAGCTTTTTTCCATCTGGTGAAGGCACATCAATATCACCCCCAAGTGATGCAGATATAAAATCTATAGGAACTTCACATAAAAGATCTGAATCTTTCCTTTTAAAAAAATCATTAGGTTCTATGGAAATAAAAACATAAAGATCACCTGCTGGACCTCCGTTTTCACCCGCCTCTCCTTCACCGCCTAATCTAATTCTTGTTCCATCATCAACACCTTGAGGAATATTTACTGATAATTTTCTTTTCTTTCTAACTCGGCCAGTACCCCTACAGGGCTGACAAGGATTTTTAATTATTGAACCTTTTCCTGAGCAAGAAACACAAGTACGTTCAAGAGTAAAAAACCCCTGTTGAGTTCTAACTTTTCCTGAGCCCCCACAATTTCCGCATGTTGCTCTATCTGAACCCTTTGATGCACCTGTACCATTACAACCTTCACAAGACTGATTTGCATCAATATTTAAATCTCTAGAGGTGCCAAAGTAAGCATCTTTAAGAGAAATATTCATTTCTGCGCGTAAATCCGAACCTCTAGTTTGTCTTTGAGCTTGCGATTGTCCTGATCCTCTTCTTCCAGTAAATTCACCAAATAAATCTTCAAAAATATCTGACATTGATCCAGAAAAATTTGTATTGAAGCCGCCAAATCCACCACCACCCATTCCACCCTCTGATGATGCATGTCCGAATTGGTCATAGGCTGAACGACTTTGAGGGTTTTTTAAGGTTTCGTAAGCTTCATTTATTTCTTTAAATCGGGTCTCAGCCGCTTGATCGTTTGGATTTTTGTCTGGGTGATTATCTTTTGCAAGATTCCTGAAAGCTTTCTTTATTTCGCTATCTGAAGCGTTTTTTTGAACGCCTAGCACTTCATAATAATCTCTTTTTGACATCCTAAACTACTATTAGTTTGATGCTTCTTCTTTATCTTCTTTAACTTCTTCGTAATCTGCGTCAACAACATCTTCTTTAGGGCCATCTTCTGCCGCTTCAGAAACATCATCTTGTGCTCCACTTTCTTGTTCTTGTTGATAAAGTTTTTCACCAATTTTCATAGCCTCTTGTGACAATGCTGCGCTCTTTTCTTGAATTACAGTTAAATCATCACTATCAATAACTTCTTTTAATTCTGAAATTGCGTTCTCGACAGCGCCTTTTTCATCTTCAGAAAGTTTATCACCAGCCTCTTCCACTCCTTTTTCTGCAGAATGTATTAAGGCTTCCCCTTGGTTTTTTGCCTCAACCAATTCTCTCTTCTGTTTATCTTCTTCGGCATTTGATTCAGCCTCTTTTATCATTGTTTCAATTTCGTCATCACTTAGACCGCCGGAAGCTTCAATTGTAATTTTTTGTTCTTTCCCCGTTGCCTTATCTGTTGCTGAAACCGCAACTATCCCATTTGCATCAATATCAAAAGCGACATCAATTTGAGGTATTCCTCTTGGAGCAGGAGCAATGCCTTCAAGATTAAAAGAACCAAGAAGTTTATTATCCGACGCCATTTCTCTTTCGCCCTGGAAGACCCTTATTGTAACTGCAGATTGGTTATCTTCTGCGGTTGAAAATACTTGAGATTTTTTTGTAGGTATAGTGGTGTTTTTATCTATTAACCTAGTAAACACACCGCCAAGAGTTTCAATTCCAAGTGAAAGTGGCGTTACATCCAACAACAAGACATCTTTAACATCACCCTGAAGAACCCCAGCTTGAATTGCGGCCCCCATTGCGACAACTTCATCGGGGTTGACAGACATGTTTGGCTCTTTGCCAAAAAATTCTTTAACTGTTTCCCTTATTTTAGGCATTCTAGTTTGTCCGCCAACTAAAACAATTTCATCTATTTCTGCAGCTTTAATTCCGGCATCCTTAAGAGCCTCTTTACAAGGTGAGATTGTTTTTTGAACAAGATCCTCGACTAAACTTTCCAATTTCGCTCTAGTTAATTTTAGAGTTAAGTGTTTAGGCCCACTTTGATCTGCCGTTATAAAAGGAAGATTGACTTCTGTCTGAGATGCCGAAGACAATTCAATTTTTGCTTTTTCAGCAGCCTCCTTCAATCTTTGAAGCGCAAGCTTGTCGTTTCTAAGGTCAACACTGTTATCTTTTTTAAATTCATCAGCCAGATAATTTACCAAAACAGTATCAAAATCTTCACCGCCTAAAAAAGTATCACCATTTGTCGATTTAACTTCAAATACGCCATCCCCGATTTCGAGTACTGATATATCAAAAGTTCCTCCACCAAGGTCATAAACAGCAATCATTTTACCTTCTTTCTTTTCTAGCCCATAGGAAAGCGCTGCAGCTGTTGGTTCGTTGATAATTCTTAGAACTTCTAATCCTGCAATTTTCCCTGCATCTTTAGTTGCTTGTCTTTGTGCATCATTAAAATAAGCCGGAACAGTTATAACTGCTTGTTCAACTTTTTCTCCAAGATAATCCTCAGCTGTCTCCTTCATCTTTTGTAAAATGAAGGCTGAAATCTGAGCGGGAGAATATTCCTCATCAATAGCCTTCACATATGCATCGCCATTCTTACCTTTGGTTATTGTGAAAGGAACCATTTCAATATCTTTTTTAGTTGCGGGATCATTAAAAGGCCTGCCAATTAATCTCTTAATAGCAAAGAGAGTGTTTTCTGGGTTTGTCACAGCCTGACGTTTTGCAGGTTGGCCAATTAAGCGAGTATTTTCTTCATCAAAAGAAACCATAGAAGGTGTAGTTCTAGCGCCTTCAGAGTTTTCGATCACTTTTGGCTGCGTCCCATCCATAATGGAAACACAACTATTGGTTGTTCCTAAATCAATTCCTATAACTCTTCCCATATCTAAACCTCCTTAAAGATCGAAGAAATAATTAATGAAACTGATATGGGCATTAATTTTTTAATTACAAGGGCTTAATTTTGATTTATTAAACTTTTTTTGATGCAACACCAACTTTTGCGGGGCGTAAAAGTCTTTTTTCAAGGATATAACCCTGCTCAATTACTTCAAGTATTATTCCTGGATTTGCCTCTTCAGAAGGAATTTCAAACATAGCTTCATGAAAATTAGGATCAAATTTTTCTCCTTCAGGATTAATGGTCTCTACTCCAGTTTTTTCAAGTAGTGATTCAAAGTCACGTAAAATTGCATTAATTCCATCTATAAAACCATCAGAATCAGAATTTTTATCATTAGTAAATGAACTCAAAGCCCTTTTAAGGTTGTCAGTTATAGGAAGCATCTCTTTGATAAAAATTGATGCCCCTATTTTGTAGGCTTCAGACCTTTCTTTGTCAGATCTTTTCCTAATATTATCCATCTCAGCAACAGTACGAAGAAGTTTATCTTCCAACTCTTTAATTTTATCTTCAGGGCTTAAATCCTTAATATTTTCATTATCTTCATTGGTATCTTCCAGGGCCTCATTTTCATTATTTTCTAAAACACTATTCTTCTGATCTAACTCACCATTTTCTTGGTTATCTTTTTCTTCTTCCACTTGTTTTCTCCAAATAATGAAACCGCTTAATACTATTTATTTTTTATAGTAACAACAATAGATATGTATGTTACAAAAGTTTAATTTCAACCCCTTTTAATAAATGAAGAGCATTAATATGAGGCCATCACAAAGAAAACCAAATGAAATGAGAGAATTTTCTTTTGAACTTAATGTATCTAAACATGCAGAAGGATCTTGTTTAGTTAAATTTGGTGATACACATGTTTTATGCACCGCATCAATTGAGAATAGAGTACCGCCTTGGCTAAGAAATTCAGGGTCTGGTTGGATTACCGCTGAATATGGGATGCTTCCTAGATCAACTGGTGAAAGAATGAGGCGAGAGTCTTCGATCGGAAAACAATCTGGAAGAACTCAAGAAATTCAAAGATTGATTGGAAGATCTTTAAGGGCTGTAACAGATTTATCTATGTTAGGAGAAAATCAAATAAGTATTGATTGTGATGTAATACAGGCTGATGGAGGTACGCGTACTGCTTCTATCTCAGGAGCCTTCGTTGCCCTGAAGCAATCGGTTGATTTTCTAATAAAATCACATGAGATAAAAAAAGACCCTATAAGAGATTTTGTAGGGGCAGTTTCTTGTGGGATATACAAAGAAAAAGCAATTTTAGATCTTGATTATAAGGAAGATTCGGGAGCAGCGGCAGATTCAAATTTTGTTATGACAGATAAAGGCAGAATAATTGAAATTCAAGCTACTGCAGAGCAATTGCCTTTTTCAGAAAAGATTTTTTTAGATCTAATGTCATTAGCCAAAGATGGGGTTAAAGAGATAATCGATAAGCAGAAGGAATTATTTAGATAATTCTCTAATTATGTCGTTAAAAATTTTTGGTGAAAAAATTATTATTGCAAGTCACAATCTAGGTAAAATTTCAGAATTTCGTGATTTGTTTGTAGGGTATGATATTGATCTTGCTTCCTCAATAGATTTTAATATTCCCGAACCAGAAGAGAATGGCAATACCTTTTCTGAAAACGCTTTGATAAAAGCTAAGGAAACAATGTTATCCACTGGTTATATTTCTTTGTCAGATGATTCTGGTCTTTGTGTAGATGCCCTTAATGGGGACCCTGGAATTTATTCTGCTAGATGGGCGGGAGAGGATAGAGATTTTTCTAAAGCAATGGATCTTGTAAAAAATAATCTTGATAAACTAGGAATTGATAACTCAAAAGCTAATTTCACCTGCTCGTTAGCTATAGTTTGGCCAAATGGAGATCACAGGATTTATGAAGGAAATGTTTATGGGAGCTTATCATTTCCGCCAAAAGGAAAAAATGGATTTGGTTATGATCCTATATTTGTTCCTGATGG
>Ga0206683_10000343_pt1 | contig 35041 bp, 24 predicted proteins | sample M280m12015metaG_FD_155483 | JGI IMG/M metagenome (GOLD analysis project Ga0206683, IMG submission 155483) | Ammonia-oxidizing marine archaeal communities from Monterey Bay, California, United States - M2 80m 12015 | ecosystem: Environmental > Aquatic > Marine > Intertidal zone | place: USA...
CAATCCCTCATAGGGGATACTGTATCGCTCTACCTTTCCCAGGACGGTCTATATTTTGATGTAACTTTTTTATCTTTTTCTGGTGGTAATAGTGGAGGTGGCTTTTCGTACAGTCGAACATATGTAACACCTGTTTATTTAGGCTCCGTGTGGTACGTAGCAACTACAGGTTCTGATTCCACTGGTAATGGTTCAGAAGAAAATCCATTTGCTACAATACAAAAAGGGGTTGATGTTGCGATTGATATGGATACTGTTTATGTATCCAATGGTATTTACGAAGGTGGTATAGTCATTTCTAACAAAGCAATATCATTAATTGGAGAATCTAGAGAAGGAACTAAGATTAATCAGCCAATTTCCTCTCCACAAATAAGTATCGTTGACTGTCAGGCAGATACAACAAGAGTTGAAAACTTCACTATCAAACAGGGGAGTTCAAATAATGGTGGTGGTATTTACAGTTCTGAATCAACCGTTGAGATTAATAATGTGGATTTTACTAATAATTCTTCTTCAAACAATGGAGCTGCAATAAATTCAATTGAATCTACCGTTAAAGTTCAAAACTCAACTTTTTCTCACAACACAAGCGATAACTTAGGTGGAGCAATATATGTTGATCCTCTTACAATATGTGAGATCTACAACTCAAGTTTTGATAATAATGAAGCCTTGTGGGGTGGAGCAATCGCAACTGTTGGAGGTGGAAAACTTCTCGTAGAGGGATGTAACATATCCTTCAATACCGCATTAGGAAATAATCCAAACCCAAATCAAAATTATCCGACATTTGGTGGCGGTGGCGGTATTTACCAAGAATGGTCAGACAGCTTGGAAATATATGATTCAGAAATAACCAATAATACTGCTGCTACAGGCGCTGGTGGTGGTATAGCAGTTTATCTCAGTGATGATGTAACCATTAATAATATTATCCTTAGCGATAATTCTTCATCGGGTCCTAATTATCCAAGTGGTGGTGGTGGAGCAGCATTTTATAGAGCAGATAATGTTCTTTTTGAAAACTCAACCATTGCTAATAATGTATCTAATCATAATTCAGGCGGTGGTATTTTCCTTGGATCAGAATCAGGACAAGCTTCCATTGTAGTTCACGCTACTTTCAATAGATTGACTCTCGTTAATAATAGTGCACTAAGTGGAGGAGCAATTTTTTGCTGGTCTGCGATCCTCAATCTATATCATTCGACTCTAGCTCAAAATGAAGCATCAAATAGTGAGTGGAGTGGCGGGGGATTAGCATCGCATTATGTTACAGAACCAAATATAATAAGTAGCCTTTTTTATGATAATATACCTAATTCTATCCACAACGGTTATGCATATACACCAGTTCTTGTCGCATATTCACTAGTACAGGAACAATGGGCTGGCTGGGGAAATCTGATAGACGTAGATCCTTTATTTTGTGATCCTGATAGTGGAGACTACAGTTTAGCAGAAAATTCACCTTGTGTTGGCGCTGGTCAAGATGATTCTAATATGGGTGCCTATGGAATAGGGTGTGATCCTATTATATTAAGTATATCTAGTGAACTATTACCTGTTACTTACATTTTACACCAAAATTACCCCAACCCCTTCAACCCAGTTACTACATTGCGTTACGATTTACCCGAAAATAGCCTAGTAAATGTTACCGTATATGATATGCTTGGTAGACAGGTAAAAACTCTAATCAACCAAACCCAAGATGCTGGATACAGATCTATAGTATGGGATGCAACGAATGATTATGGTAAACCAGTTAGCGCTGGTATATACCTATATCAAATACAAGCTGGCGAATACATAAGTACGAAGAAGATGATACTATTGAAATAAATGTCTGATAAATATACTCGCATTTACTCCATTACTATATTGTGTTGTTTGATTTTCACGATATTTTTTGAATTGTATGTATATTTTGAAAGGGGACACGTTACCTGGGATGGATTATTGACTGTTGGATTTATATTTTCAGTTAATTTGACGAATATTAATTATTGGAAAGAATACTTTTCTAAAGATTAACCCCCACCTTCGTTAGGTTTTTTGTTTCTAAATATTAATGTTGGCAATTAGTAATTTAAATTTTCAAGGAATCCTAAATGAAAATAACAAATATTATTAACAAACTGTCTATAGCTCTTGTCTTCATAATAATGCATTGTGGAAAAACGCCTATGCATAATCAAACTGTATACGGATTAGTAATTCATGGGGGAGCGGGTACCATTACTAGAGAAAAAATGTCCCCAGAAAAAGAAGCTGAATATCGCGGAAAGATCACAGAAGTACTTACAGTCGGATATGAAATCCTTGAAAAAGGAAATTCCAGTCTGGATGCTGTTGAAGCTGTAGTACGAATAATGGAAGATTCTCCATTGTTTAACGCGGGGAAAGGTGCAGTATTTACAAATGCAGGTACAAATGAATTGGATGCATCCATCATGGATGGTAGCACCCTTCAGGCTGGTGCAGTGTCTGGTGTAAAAACAGTGAAGAACCCAATTTCAGTTGCCAGAAAAGTAATGGAGAAAACCTGGCATGTTATGTTATCTGGTGATGGTGCAGATCATTTTGCTGCTGAACAGGGTTTGGAAATAGTAGAAAATAATTATTTTTATACAGAAAGACGTTGGAACGCGTTGAAAAAAGCTCAAGAGGAAGAAAAGCATGGCACCGTTGGTTGTGTTGCACTGGATAAAAAAGGAAATATAGCAGCAGGTACCTCAACCGGAGGACTCACCAACAAACGATGGGGAAGGGTCGGAGATACACCGATTATTGGTGCAGGAACCTATGCAAATAATGAAACTTGTGGTGTTTCTGGCACCGGTCAAGGGGAATATTTTATTCGGGGAAATATTGCCTATGATGTTTCGGCATTGATGATTTATCGTTCACTAACCGTAAATGATGCAGCCGGACAGGTAATTGACAAATTATCAGGAAGAGGAGGAAGGGGCGGCTTGATTGCCATGGATAAAAATGGAAATATAGCAATGTCCTTTAATACCGAAGGAATGTATCGCGGGTATCGAGTAAATGGTTCTGAATCAGTTATTAAGATTTATAATCATTAATAATATTTTCTTCACAACTAATTGGCAACATCAGCTTTAACTATAATATGAAATTATATAACTTATCATTAAGCCACACATTTGTGGGGTTTTTTGTTTCTAGACATTTAGGACTACTGCTTTGTAATATTGCTGTTATGAAGAATCAAAGAATATTACAGTACGTATTTATTTTATGTATGACATCTTTAATTTTTGGAAAAGATCCTGTTGATAGAGCTATATCAAAAAATCTGAGTAAAATAATTAAAATGCGTCATCAAATTCATCAGTACCCTGAACTTGGAAACCGTGAATTCAAAACCTCAAAACTTGTAGCAGATCACCTACGTAGTTTGGGGCTTGAAGTTGAAACAGAAATTGCTCACACTGGAGTAGTTGGGATTCTTAAGGGAGGTAAGCCTGGACCAGTTATTGCAGTACGGGCAGATATGGATGCTCTTCCTGTTACGGAAGAAACTGACTTTCCTTTCAAATCGATTGAAAGAACTACATATTTGGACAAAGAAGTAGGTGTTATGCATGCATGCGGTCATGACATTCATACTTCTGTTCAATTGGGCGTTGCATCAGTATTATCTAGTATGAAACGCTCTATTCCTGGTACGGTAAAATTTATTTTCCAACCTGCAGAAGAAGGTGTTCCACCAGGAGAAGAAGGTGGAGCAGAACTTATGTTAAAAGAAGGTGTCTTTAATGATCCGAAACCGAATGCAATATTTGGATTGCATACACACGCTGGGCTTGAAGTAGGTCAACTAGGACTTACTATTGGGCCAGCAATGGCAGCAGTAGACCATTTTATTATCACCATAAAAGGGAAACAATCTCATGGTGCATATCCTCATAAGTCTGTGGATCCAATTATTATGGCAACGGAAGCTGTTGATGCTTTCCAAACCATCCGTTCGCGGTCCCTTTCACCATTGGAGCCAAGCGTAGTGACAGTAGGAATAATACGAGGTGGTGAACGATTTAATATCATTCCGGAACAAGTGCATTTGGAAGGAACTGTTCGTACTTACAATACAGAAGTTCAAGACATGGTGGAGGATCGGATGAATACAATTTTAGAAGGAATAACGCATGCTTATGGTGGATCATATGAATTGAAGTATGAGCGTGGAACGCCGGCAACGATTAATGATCCAGTGTTATCGAGGAAAATGATACCCACAATGGAAAGAGTTGTTGGTAAGGAAAAGTTAATAATGTTGGATCCAGTTATGGGTGGTGAAGATTTTGCTGTATTCGCCAATGAGGTTCCTGGAGTTTATTTTCGCTTGGGTGTTGTAAAACCTGGAACGACATCCGGATGGATTCATACACCAAAATTTCGTGCAGATGATTCTTCATTAGAAGTGGGTATTCGTGCCATGTCAAACATGATTCTAGATTACTTACAATCCAGTGTTGACTAATTATATTGTTTAACTATGGATGTAGAGTATTTTGCTGATAGTAAAAAGAAATATTATTCTCTACAAAAAGGTATAATAATTTTTAACTTCTTATACTAGGAAGAGTCTAATAATAGTAAATTGATAAATAATACAATCTCATAACTAATTGAGGAATGAATGAAAAATCTATATAAAATTAGTCTAATAGCTTTGATTGCTTCTGTTGTTTTTGCAGAAGATCAATTTGATGAATTAATTGCTGAGGAATCGGATAATATTGCTTATCAAAATAGTATTGATTTTGATACTAAAACGACTCAAGTCTGGCGAGATAGCGCTTGGCAAAATAAAGGGCAATGGTTGAAATCATATGACTCAAACGGTTATTTAACAGAATCGGAATTTTACATATTTAGGAATGATGAATGGTTGCTACGTGGTAATGTGTCTTTTACAAATAATGATAATGGTTTACCTGATTCGAAAGTTAGGCAAGTATATAGAGAAGAGTCTTTTTATAATCGCTCATTAAACGAATATATTTATAACGATAATGGTGACTTAACCGAAAATACGCGGTATAAATGGCAGGATGATTCTTGGAATAATCGTTCACAGAAAGAATTACAGTATGAAGGCGGGTTATGTGTGAATAGTACCTACTATAGATGGGAAGACACTACATGGACAAATCGTTATTTAAACGAAACTTCATATAATGATAATGGGGAGAGAGATGTAAAGGTAGGGTATAAGTGGACTGATAGTGGATGGAATGAATGGCGTAAAACAGAATATTCTTTTGATGATAATAGCAATCTTTCTCAAAAAATATTTTCTAAGTGGACCGATTCTGGTTGGATTACAAAAGCACGGATAACAGTTAGTCGTGATGATTATCTTAACCCAATAGAAGTTCTTTTAGAAAAAGTAGACAGCACCAATGCATGGAACAATGTTTCTTTACGAGAGAATACATTTTTTGATGGTGGTATGATCATGGAAAGTGTTTCATCTAGATGGCATGATGATGGATGGCGTTTTAGAAAACGAAATGAATATACCTATATTAACGGGCCAGGTCGATCTTCTCTGAATATTATTGAACCTATATCTTTGCCAGATCAAATAACCTTGGCTCAGAACTATCCCAACCCATTCAATCCTATCACTACAATTAGCTATGAGATACCAAAGGCAGAGTTTGTTGTTGTTGGAGTTTTTGATATGAGAGGAAACAAAATTACTACTCTAGTGAATGAATTGCAGAATCCTGGAGTTAAATCATATAATTGGAATGGCACCAATGATTATGGTAATAGTGTTGCGGCTGGCGTATATATTTATACTATTCAAGCAGGAAATTATAGGCAGTCCAAAAAGATGATTTTATTAAAATAAAATCGTATAATTTTCAATTATTAAACCCCGCCTATTTGCGGGGTTTTTTGTTTGTAGACATTTTGGACTGTTGAGATGTAATATTGATCATCTATGATAAAAACCATTTTTATAATTTCACTATTTTTCAATTGTATTTTTTCTCAAAATGAAAATTCAGAGAAAATATTATTCATTGGGAACAGTTTTACATTTTATTGGAATCTTCCACTTATTGTTGAATCCATGGCCAATGAGCGTGGTCATAATTTTGATATTTATCAATCAACAGCTAGCAGTAGTTCATTAAAGGATCATTGGTTTGAAAACAATCAAATAAAATCAAAAACTCTCATTTCAAATAGTGCATTTAATCGGGTTGTTCTTCAGGATCATAGTAAGAACCCATTACAAAATTATGAAGAATCAAAAGAGTATTTCATGAAGTTTATTGATCACATAAAATTGAATAATGGTATTCCCTATATTTATACAACATGGATGTATGAAGGTATCACTAATAATCAATATGATGTATTAGATCCAATGAACCACACCTTAAAACCGTTAGCAGAAAAAACAGGTGCTATTTTAGTACCTATTGATAAAGTTTTTCGAATTTTCCAACAAAGATATCCTACTATACCTATTTTTACTATGGATAGTAAACACCCTTCTCCAGCTGGGATTTATCTAGCAGCATGTGTATTCTTTAGAATTTTTACTGGAGATAGTCCTTTGGGGTTGTCTAAGCGTTATGCAAGAGAAGATGAAAGTGGAAAAAAAATATTCTTAGGAATGGTTGAGGAATCTAGCGCAATAAAATGTCAGAAAATTGTTGATGAAATTCTTCCACAGAAACTATAGTTAAATACTAGAGTAAATAAATATTATCAGAAGATAAATTATTACACATCAAACAGATAGCTATATTTAATAACAATTGACTTAACGCTGTTTTTGATAGGTATCCCATCATAATCCTGAGTTTGGTTGTATACAAGATATAAACCTGTAGAGGCAGATTGTTGCCAGATAAATCTCCAATTCATTGACCATTCATCTGATTGGTTGTTGTATTGGATTAACGACTGAATATATAATTTTGGTGTAAAAGAGTAAGTTAATCTAGTTTTTATTAAGTGAGTGATAAATTCCCCCCCGGGCAAACTAACGTTATTGTATTTTGAAATAAGTGCAGATGTAAAACGATTCCCAAATCGATACCCAATAGTTAAATCAGCATTTTGTCGATTTCCACCGAAGAAACCACCAATTTTGTTCACCATGATTAAATTGAATGGTTTTGTCAAATTTGTATTGGTTCGGATATGTAATTCTTTATGTTCATAACGACCTGAAGGCACCATAACATCACTCGCAATCTCAAATGTATCAATTACACCTTCATTTAAAAAATTTATAGCGGTGTCAATACGATACCCATTTCTGAATTCCCAATGATTGTCAACATGTAATCGTGCAGTTTCCAAAAATCCGTTAATCTTCCAATATCCCCAATAAGTGATATGAGGCCGAATTTCTAGAAGACCAAAAGTGTCTTTTGGGCGGGTACGGTTCAAAATTCTGAATAATATTTTTCTATATCCTTGTCTTTTGACATATCCTATTTCAGGATTAAAGTTTTCACCTACTTCAGTGAATCGCAATTGAGTCGTTAATCTTTTTGTGTTTCTATTTGCTTCTATCAAATAGGAGTATGTACCAACATCACCATTTTGAGTATTTTGGTCTGTTCCTGTTTTTGCAGCAAATCCAATTAATTGAATATTATCACCAATACCTAATGATGCATCTATTGCATAACTGGAGTTTGAATTTTTAATTGTTCCTAATCCCGTACGATTAGTCATCATGAAACCATATGATGTTCGATTAGGTAATTCTTTTTTCAAACGTAAAACAGAGAAATTATCTCCATCTGTTATTTTATTCACAGCTTGTGTTTGCATATTTAATACACCTATTCTCAATCCACCTGCCGTTCCAGTTAGTCTTCCACCACCTAAAATAGGTAAAGGTTCACCATTTGGACCTACACCAATTCTGCGACTGAAAAACATTTCTATATCTGGTCCACTGTAGGTGTTTTCGCCAACAGAAAAAAGACCAGCATTTTCTAAAAAGAAACCCCTCTTTTCTGGAAAAAACAAGCTAAACCGATCCAAACTAATTTGCTGTTCATCTGCCTCTACTTGTGCGAAGTCAGTGTTGTATGTTAAATCTAAAATTAATCCTGATGTAACGCTGAGTTTTACATCTAAACCAAAATCATTTGCTAATGTTGTAATATTAGTATCTAAGTCTTCATTTCTTTTCGATCCTAATCCATAAGGCATAATTTTAATTTTCCGTACATTAGGTGCTTTGATGCCTTTAATCGTACCTGCATTCAATAGCCGGTTAAGACTATATTGTCTAGGTATAGGTGCCCAGAATACTTGTTCTTGTTTATGAGCAATCACCCTTTGAAAATTTATACCCCAGCTTTGTTCGCTTTCTTTTGAATAGCTTAGAGTTTTAAAGGGGATTGCAAACTCTGCACTCCACCCATAATCACCTATATTTGTTTTTACTTCCCAAACAGCATCCCAGTTAATATTAAATGCATCACCTATACCAACTGATTGTCGTCTAGTATTTATCGACATTCCCTCACCACCTTTGCTTACTTGCGCATCATATTCTATCCCTCCAGCATTTGTACCAAAAACATATCCATTTTGTTGATCTTGAAAAGTATCCAATATAAACATGAAACTATCCGTATTTAATAATGGAGCATCACGACGTGTATCCGTGATAACGATTTTTTCAGGATTATTATCATAACATACGGCTGAGATATATAATATCTCGTTAGAGAACATCACCTTAACTATAGTTTTTTCCGTTACCATTTCACCTTCGTTTGGAGATTTTTGAGTAAACTGGTTAATCTCTATTGATGATTCCCATGCAGGATCATCAATTACAACACCATCAATAACTGGGATTATAGTTGCAATGTTAGCAGTGGTTGCATAATTAGCGTTATATGGAAAACATATACTTTGAGATACTAAAATGATAAGATATTGGATCCTGATATTCATTATTATTTAATGAGTATTACCATATTTGAAACTCTAAAATTGACTAATATTAGTGAATCAACAAATAAAATTAAGTATTTAGATGGACTTTATGTTTCTAGATATTAGAACTACTGCTTTGTAATATTTATATTATGAAGTGATTCTTACCAATTTTTATTATGTCTTGTATATATTTTTATTTAATATTATTGAAGTATTGGAGGAATTATGAATAGAATACTTTTAAGCCTAATATTTTCATCTTTATTTTTATCAGCTCAATCTAATCCCGTAGGAAAATGGACGATTGATATTGAATGGGTAGATACAATTATTGAATCAAGTATAGAGGGAGATCCTGATTCAGAAACTAATAAAATGACAGCTAAAATGGTTCGTGCTCAGTTTGCAGATCAATCTATAGTTTTTAAAGAAGATGGTACTATGGTTGATCCTAGAGGCGGTGATGCACAATGGAAGATAAAAGAAGATAAGATTCTTGCAAAACCAGAAGGATCAGAAGAATGGATTGAAGCTCCATTTGAAATTAAAGATGATATTCTGTATGTAGGTTCAGGACCATTCAAAAATAGAATGCCATTTAAGAAAATTATTCCTCAAGAAAAAAAGGATATAGAATAAACATATATCTGTCTTTACATAATTGTTTTAATTAATAATAAAAACCCTGTTTATAAACAGGGTTTTTTGTTTATTAGTTGATGAGTATATTTATTAATGAATATACAAAATTTTCCACTATTAATTATGATATCATTTGCCTGGGGACAATGTGATTTTAATAGCGATGGACAATTAGATTCTTTGGATATTGTAGATGAAGTTAATTGTATTATGGCAAATTGTGGCAATGTCCCACAATGCGATCTTAATAATGATGGATATATAAATATTTTTGATATATGTGCAACAGTTGATTGCATTATTTCTGATTGTTGGCAAGAGGAGGATCTACTTACACTACATAGTAGTATTATTTTTAGATATATACCTGGAGGTACTTTTACAATGGGAGAAAGTGAAATAGATTATCAAGGACCCCCGGGAAGCTATGATGCTTATTTACACATGGTTACGTTAAGTTCTTTTCAAATGAGTGATTCAGAAATCACTAATAAGCAATATGCTCATTTTTTAAATAGTGCTTTTTCTATTGGTCTTTTGGAGGTTCAAATTGAAACTGACCCTGGTCCAAATACAGGGGATTTACTCGTATTTGGTGCAGAAACAGCTCCTATTGAATATAGAGGAATGGCTCTATATAACCTAAGTGGAACCAGAGTTATGAAGGATCATGACAACGCTGATGGAGATAATGATCCATTTACAGGAGAAATAGAACCAGAGAATCCTCTGAATATTGCATATATAGGATATGATGCTATGAATACTGAAAATCGATGGTTTTATGTTAAGAACCCTGCGAATCCTGATGATTATAATTGGTTAGAACTAACAAATTATTATAATTACTCTGATGTATCGCATCAATATGATTCATCTATTTTATTAAATGATTATAATGAATGGGAAGAATTAGAGGATTACCCAGATAATCTACCAACATTATTGGATGTTAATCATTGGCCTGCAACATTTATCAAGTGGTATGGTGCGAAAGCATTTACATTATTTTATAACGTTATACTGCCTACGGAAGCACAATGGGAGTTTGCTGCAAAAGGAAATGCGGAATTCACATATGCCACAGAAAATGGAAATGTAAATAGTAATGGTACAAGTGCTAATTGGAATTTTTTAGCTGAAAATCCTTCTCTAGGTCATGTTTTGAATGTAAAAATTAATGAGCCTAATCCTTATGGTCTTTATAATATGGCAGGAAATGTCTGGGAATGGATTGAAGATTGGTATGCTTCTGACTATTACAATGATTCTAATAATGCTACAGACCCTATTAATACTGTTAATACAGGACTTAAAGTGAGAAGAGGTGGCTCTTGGAACTATCATCAGGCACCTTTAAAATCATCAGCTAGAGCCGAGGATGAACAATTTAAAGGAAATGACCATTTTGGATTTAGAATTGCACAATAAAATAAATTGTAGAACTTGAATATTGAAAAATAATATCTCCTCTGTTATCTATAATTATTTCTGTGATTCAATTAAACAAATTGATACCTATTCTTTTAATAACTAATTATAATTTATGGATCAAGAATCCCCACAAACATATTGTGATTATGTTGCTAATCTAGATAATAATAATCTTCATAAAATATATCATGATGAACAATATGGGTTTCCTATTAAAGATGATAACGAATTATTTGGTCGATTAATACTAGAAATAAATCAAGCTGGACTTTCTTGGACAACTATCCTAAAGAAGCAAAATAATTTCAGAAAAGCATATTCAGGTTTTAAGATCAAAAAAATAGCAGAATATGATGATAATGCTATTAAACAGCTCCTTGATAATTCAGGTATAATTAGAAATAAATTAAAAGTGAATGCTGCTATATATAATGCTCAACAAATACTTTCAATTCAAAAAGAATTTGGTTCTTTTAGGCTATGGTTAGAAAATAATCAATTCAGAGAATTGGATGATTGGGTAAATCTTTTCAAGAAAACATTTAAGTTTACAGGCAAAGAGATCACTAAAGAGTTTCTAATTAGTTCTGGTATTCTTAAAGGCGCACATACTAAAGATTGTCCAATATTTTATAAAATCAGTAGTTGATAACTAAACCCTACTTAAAGGTTATTAATCAGGTAATAAAGGAATATTAATTGTAACAATAATGCAATTCGTAAATTATATTTATTGATTATGGAAATAAAGATTGAAAAAGTAAGTTATCAGAATAAAAAAAATTCCCGAATACTTGAAGCAGTGCTGGCAAATTGGTTTAGAAACCCTAAAGAATTAAACCTTGTAGACCCAACTATGTCCTATCCGTTTCGTTATAATAAATGGGTTAATCTTAATTACTTGGATCCAGATATAAGTACGGTTGTAATGAAAACAAATAAATGGGTTATCGGAATAGGAAGTATGCATACGATACCAAATACAAAAACAGTGGAAATATTCCATATTTATATTGACGCAGAATATCGCCGACAAAGATTGGGTAAACAAATATTGAAATATTTTGAGTTATTAGCTTTAAAAGAAGGAACTGAATCGATGATTATAAGAATAGCGCCAAAGAATATAGCTGCAAAGGGACTGTTAAATAGTGAAGGATACATTGAAAAAGAAAAACCAAATCGAAAAATTATAACTTTTAAAAAGAAGCTTAACCAAACTATTTCAAGCACATCTAATTAGTGGAGGTTTTTTTTGTTCATATAATTAAGATTAGATTCAGTATATGAAAAAATACTTTGTTTATGTTATAGAATTAGAAAAAACAGTGGTAGACATAAGAAAATTTCGAAGTAAAAACCCAAACTATATTCAAGGAAAAGCATGTGTGTATGTTGGTCAATCCGCGAGAAAACCATTTCTTAGATTTGAACAACATAAAGAGGGCTATAAGTCTAACAAATATGCTAAATACTATGGAATGAAACTTAGGCCGGACTTATATGAGAAATATAACCCTATACCAACAAGAAAAGATGCGGAACAGATTGAAGAGATGCTTGGCAATGATTTGCGGAAGCAAGGGTATGGAGTTTGGTTTAATTAATATAAATATTAAATAGAAAGGAATATATATGGAAATCAAATTAGCAATGTTTATTATGGGTTCTGTATTAATAATCGTTGGTGTAGTAAAGAATGTAATTCCAGTAAAATTCAATGAAGGTATATTTGGAAAAATTGAAGGTGAGGCTGAGAATTTTGCAGCTGCAATGAGGACTAATATTGGATCAATATTAATCGGATTGGGTGTTATTTTATTTTTAAACAGAAGTGTACTTGACGCGCATGAATCAAAAGCATTGGTTTTTTCTGTTGGAGTTGCTTTGTCAATATTCTTACTATCAATTATCTTTGCTTATTTTAGAAAATTCACAAAAGATATCCCTATTGCCCCATTTATTATTTTGGGAAGTTTGGTAGTAATTGCTTTTACTTCATCTTTGGGATCAAAGGTTTCCAATATAAATGAAAATTTTATTGATGCAATTGATGTAGATCCAAAGCACTATAAAGTTGAGTTTGAGAATGACTATGTACGCGTAATAAGAATCAAATATGGACCTGGTGAAAAATCAGTAATGCATGACCATTCTGATGGGGTTGTAGTCTTTTTAAATGATCAAGAAGCCAAATTTAATTTTCCGAATGGTGAAACTGTAAATGCTAGTTCAAAAGCAGGGCAGGTTATGTGGGCACCATCAGTAAAACACCTACCTGAAAATATTGGGAATGAAACTCTTGAGTTAATACAGGTGGAAATAAAGAAAGATTAATATTTTGAATTAAACAAAGCTATTTTATTAACACCACTAATTCGCAGTTATTTTTTATCTAAAAATTTGTTTTTACATTTCAAGATGATGAAAAAGATATTATTTATACTATTTTTATTTTTTGTGGGATGCGGTACTAAAAAAGACACAGAAATTTCTGATAATTCTTCAAATAAAATATCTCTTGAACAAGGTGTATACTCAGTGATTATTGATGAAACAGAACTCTCTTGGATTGGAAAAGAACTTTCAACTAAAATACACACTGGAACTCTTAATTTAAGAGGTGGGAAAATTCAGGTTGTTAATGATAACGATATAAATGGAACTGTTACTATTAACATGAGTTCTATAAATGTTACGGACTTGCAAGGAAGAGCAAAGGAAATGTTAGAGGGTCACTTAAGAAGCTCAGACTTTTTTGATGTTGAACTTTACCCTAAAGCAACACTTAGTTTTAAAAGCAAATCATTTAATAAACTAAATAATAAAATTAGTTTTGAGGGTCAATTAACAATTAAAGATATTACTAATCCCATTATATTTGATGCTACGTTACTTGAAACTACTCCAAATTTAAAAGCAAAAGCGATCTTATCATTTGATAGATCAGAGTTCAATGTAAGGTTTCGATCAGGGAGTTTTTTTGAAAATCTTGGTGATAAGCTAATATTTGACGATATTGATGTAAATATAACGTTGGTGACTAAAAAACAGTAAGACTCTGTTAACCGATTAGATTGTTAACTAATACAGAGACTGTTTCTTTTTGGCTTCTTCTGCTTCTTTTTCTTTTCTCTTTTCAGCTCTTCGATATTCAATTTTTTCTATTTGACGGTTAATTATAGTATTGATTGAGAATTTATACATAGACCTAGGAAAATTTACTTCTCTTTCTAACGGACGGAAGTATTGTGTCCTACGATCAAAAATTAAATCAAAAAACATCCAAGCTATTGTCGCGGATGGTGTTATAAAAGTAAATGAATGATATTGGTTACCATTTTCTATTGGAGTAAAACCAGGAAGAATACTTTTGACTCCTCTCCATGCTGCGGAACCGAAAGCTTCGGTCTCTTTATAATTTGAATTAATTTTTAATGCCGTAGCAATAGAAAAAGACAATATACTTGTATAAAAACCATTGCGAACAGATTTTCTTAATACGCTCCCATTTGCGCGAACAAAATGTATATCCTGAAATGGTACCTTCATAAATGGCATTTCTTTATTTTCTTGATATAAAGCAACTTCTGGCCGTATCATTTTTCGATCAAAATAGATGCGATCATAAAATACGGTGTCTTCATGGACCGTTCGGATGTAGCCACCGTATTCTTCGAGAAAGTCCATGCGTAAATAACTTGAAGGGCTATAATAAAACATTCTTCCAAAGTCATTATAAACAAAATAAGCATCATTTTTTGCGATTCGCAGGGTGTCTCCACTATCACGATCTATATATTTTAATGAATCAAATTCTATGGAATCAACTAATGCAATTGCTGTGGAGCCGTCAAAAAATACAATAACGTCTTTTACTTCAGCCTTGGAAAAGGTTAGAAATAATAATAAAAATAACCAAATTTGTAGTTGTTTATTCAATATGATGAATTATGTGGATATATAAACTTAAATTCGCGGCAATAATGAATCAAAAGCTATTTGCTATAATACTAATATTTTTTTCAGTCATATATGGGCAACCAAAATGGCATATACAAGTAGGTACAGGTTTTTATCAACCTAAACTAGGAGCATTAAATGCTGCATTAGGAGATAGCAGCTTTTTTTCTAATAATATTTTACTTGATTTTACTGCAAGCTATCGAGTCTATTATAATACAAGAATTGGAGTCAGCAACTGGTATTCTTTTCATAATCAAAAGGATAGTTTTAATCGACGTTTTACTTATCGTTCAATATTTGTTGAAACCTATTTTCATAAATCTGAGCCTTTAGAATTTAATTTTGTAATTGGACCAATGTGGAATTCTTGTGATATATCTATGGGTATTGAAAATGAAAATACAAATTGGACAGATTTACTAAGCACATTTGGAAACTCAGGTTCATTTACATTCAAGAGTAAAGCAGTTATGAATAAGAGCTGGTTTGGCTTTTTAAGCTCAGTTGGAATTCGATATTACTTAAAATCATCTTTAGGTATTGATTTTCGTGTAGGTTTTATTAGAAACTTTTATAAAAAAGAAAAGTGGAAGTATGAGGGGGAAGATATTAACGGACCGAATATTTTAATTAAATCATTACCTATAATAAGATTGGGTATAGTGTTTACAAGATAAAATGCGTTTATTAGGAATCATTTTGATTGGAACTGCTGTTATATTATCGCAGGATGATACTGTAGATTCTGTTGAAATACATTCGTGCGATAATCCATTACTAGTAATGAAAAATAGCGATGAAAATAGACCATTAAAGATTAAAGAATTTATTCCATATATGATTGCTACAATTAAGTGTCGTTTCAGTGATCGTGGTAAAGCTAAAGCTAAATCAAAAGAAAAACGGAATAAGAAGTTAGCATATGATCAAGGATATCAATTTAATAGTTTTTCATCTTCTTGTGCCTATTGTGCAGCTTATATGGTTGTTGTATTTTACTTTAGCAGTATTTTCTAGTTAAATTATTAAGATAATCCATATTTTATAACAAAAGGAATTGTAATGCAGATGAATAGAATCATATTATTTATAGGATTAATTCTAATTAAAGGGTGCGCTCCTTCATCTAAAGATGTATCAAACAATACAAGTACGATAAATAATTCTTTAAGACCTAATAATAATCCATTGGTTATTGGATTTAATAAAGACTTTGATTTTAGGAATATTAAACCTGGGCATATCAAAGAAGGTACAGATTATGTTATGTCTCAAGCTGATAAGATAAAAAGTAATATTATTAAACAGGATAATAGTAAAAGAACGTATGAAAACACATTAATTCCTATTGATGATATATATAATGTAATTGAATCAGTTTGGAGCCCAGGGTATCTAATGGGATCTGTTCATACAAATGAGGAAATCAGAAATGAAGGTTTAGAATCAAGTAAAACTATTCAAAATTACATGACAGAGCTATCATTGGATGAAGATTTATATAATGCAGTATTGGCATATTCAAAATCAGACGAAGCTAAAAGCCTAAAAGGTCTTCGGAAGAAATTTCTCGACGATATCTTACTTGGGTATAAAAGGATTGGTTTTATGTTACCAAAAGAACAGAGAGAAATAGTTAAATCTGTACTTAATACACTTACAAATTTGGGTTTAGAGTTTGATAAGAATATTCGTTCAGCACAAGACACATTGTTTTTGGAAGAAAAGGATCTTGAAGGTATGCCAGATAACTATATAAAAGAACGGTTACACAGTAGTGGTAAGTATGCAATTGATATGAGCTATCCTAGTTATATACCTTTTATGGATCTAGCAGAGTCAGATAAAGCTAGAGAGCTATTGCGATATAAATTTAATAATCGAGCAGTGGATAAGAATATTGAGGTACTAGATAATATTCTACGAAACCGTATAAAACTAGTAAGTCTGCTAGGTTATAATTCTTATGCTGAATACAGAACTGAAGATCGTATGGCAAAAAATCCTAAAAATGTTTGGGATTTTGAAAATGATTTAAAACAGAAATTGAGAAAGAAAGCAGAAAACGATGTTCAAGAAATGCTTCAGATCAAATCAGCTCGTTTAAAAAAGGATGCAAAAAATATATATTCATGGGAAGCTGGTTACTATGAAAATCAGGTTAAGTTAAAAAAATATGACTTAGATGCGGAGGAAGTTCGTCAGTATTTTGAATTTAACAATGTTACTTCTGGTCTTTTTACAATCTATCAGCGTTTATTTAATGTTCGTTTTGAAAAAGTAGAAGATCCTTCTGTATGGCATAGCGATGTTCAAATGTTTTCTATTTATGAAAAAGATTCGAATGAGCTTATTGGAAAATTCTACCTTGATATGTTTCCTAGACCTAATAAATATGGTCATGCTGCCGCATTTAGCGTCATAATGGGTAAAATGACTGATGATGGATATCAAAAACCAGCTACAGCATTAGTTTGCAATTTCCCAAAACCAACTGAATATCAACCATCATTACTTACACATGATAATGTAGAAACATATTTTCATGAGTTTGGACATTTAGTGCATGGTGTATTAACCAAATCACCTTTGGTAAGCTATGCTGGAACTTCAGTGCCAAGAGATTTTGTTGAAGCCCCATCGCAGATGCTTGAAAATTGGGTTTGGGAGAAGGAATCATTATCTTTATTTGCAAAGCATTACGAAACAAATAATATTATACCTGATCAATTATTAGAAAAAATGATTGCAGCAAAAAATATTAATTCGGGTACAAAAGCTTTGCAGCAAGTATTCTATGGTATGTATGATTTTTCGTTAAACGATGGATTTGATCCAGATGGAAATAAATCAACTACAGATTTGATAAGTGAATTAAAAAATGATATTACACTTTACCCATATCAAGAAGGAACACATCAACAAGCGTCCTTTGGACATTTGAATGGTTATGGCGCTGCATATTATGGGTATAAATGGTCTGAAGTGTACGCGCATGATATGTTTTCAATATTTAAAACTGAAGGTATTTTAAATCCTAAAACAGGATTAAAATATCGTCGAATTATATTAGAAAGAGGTGGAACGGAAGAACCTCTTGATTTAGTGAGGAAGTTTTTAGGAAGAGAACCTAACTCTGATGCATTTTTACGTAGCATGGGTATTTAATGAGGGTTAATCATATAATCATTTTCGGATTATTGCTTTGTAGTACACATCTGATCGCAGGAGAGAAGACATCTAAAAAAGATGTTATTTCAATGCGTAAATCAATCGCCAAAATAAAAACTCGATTCTCTTTCTATCCTGAGCATTATATAACTGGACCAAGGTCGTCGCGTGAATTGATTTTACAAGGATATTGTGATAATCTATTAAATGTGCTGAATGAGAAACCCGTACATACTGGTAGAGTATGGTATCAGGGTATTAAACTTCGCAATGAATTACAAAAGCCAATACCTGAAACAATTGAATTGCCAATAGAAAAGCCAAGTAAAATAACTTATTATTATTTTTCTACTGGATTATGATCAGTGTCCAATCCAGTTTCACTCATTATTAATTTGGAAACTTTATCAGCAATTTCATCATGTTTAAGACCAGTGTTCTTTAAATCTCTCCAGCCATCAATAAGAATATCTAAATCTTTTTCATTAGCAAAAATTTCATCTAATATTGCAGCAGGCACATTAAAATCTCTTAAACAATTATATATGTTTAATTTTTCAATTTCCATGCTCAATATTACACATGTTAATTGCTAGTCTAAAAGGGGGAATAATTGGATAAATATATTAAAATTATAATGATTGTTTTGATAATTGGTTTTTTAACCTTGTCCTTGCAAATATGGTATCAAGCCCGCGCAATAAACAAACTGCATGATGACATTGAAAAAATGGAAACAAAAGTGGAAGCTGTAAGAGAACTGCTCTTCCGAATTGGTTCCGGATAGTTTGTTATTGTATATTCGCCCACTTATCATACTGAATTAAAATTGATTTGGCGTCGTACCCAAGTGGTCTAAGGGAGCAGTTTGCAAAACTGTCATTCATCGGTTCGAATCCGATCGACGCCTCGTTGATGCCCGGGTGGTGGAATTTGGTAGACACAAGGGACTTAAAATCCCTCGGCCATTAGGCTGTGCCGGTTCGAGTCCGGCCCCGGGTACATAATTCATATTAATATTTACATAAGTTAATTTTTGAACTATTATATCATTCTTCTTGAATAGAATGATAAGAAATTCATAGATTCAAATACATGCTTAGGTAAGAGTATGTATAGTATGCGGAGTTTCATCAATAAAGCATTTGCTTTCATCGCTTTATTAAGCGTACTTCCTGCTTTTAATTCACCACAAATAACTGATGTATTTATAGATCCATATACAAATGGACTATTGTATACTTTGTACTCAGAAGAAAAAGTTGATATTGATAATGTTTCCAGTTGGATGTCACCTCATGGTTGGTATTATATAACAGTAAATGGGGCAACATTTTCGTTAGAAATACCTGGTAAAATTCCTGCTGTTGATCAGATAAAAGATATTGTGATTAAAAATAATCATGAATCGGGTCAAATCGCATTTTTATTATCTAGGCCTGTTAATGATATACAGATTCTAAAATCTGAAATTTCAAATGCTTTTCAAGTTTCTGCTGTATATAAAACAAATAAAGCTATTAAACAGCGACTTGGTGAAGTCGTTAATGATGAAAAAAATAAAGGTCATAAATTTGAACAAAGATCAAGACCTTTGGCTCGTAAAAAATTGCAGGATAGTATAGATCGGTCGCCAAGCGTTTCTTATTTAAATCAAGGGTTTAGCCCTGACTCTTTAAATAATGCTGTTGATAGGATGATAGATGATTTAGTTTTTGATTTAGCAGATATAAATGCGTTCAAAAAAAATAAAACTATTCAAAATGAGACTGAATTTATAAGAATGAATGAAGGTATAGAGAATCGAAGTAATGAACCAAATGTCATGAATGATTTTGCAGATATAGGAAATCTTGCAATTAATGATGTTGCAGCACTTTATATCAGGGAATTATTTACTCCAAATAAAAGCTGGTATGAAGATGATTTTTTTCAACCGAAGGCATCACCTTTAAATAAGGGTCAATTAAAGATAACTTCTACAATTGATGATATTACAATATTCATTGATGATGAATATGTTGGTTTAACCCCAATTTCTGAAAATATTGAATTAACTGTAGGTTCTCATAAGGTTTGGTGTATACCTCCAGTACCAATTAATAATAGTAGGTGGTATGAAAACCCAATAAGCGAAAATGTGATAGGTGATGTTATTCACAATGTATTTATTGAATCTAACGAAGTAACAATAGTTGATTTTGATCTTTATATATTGAACACCTCTCCTAATTATAAAGAGAAATCTATTTATCAAGATTCATTAGGCACCATTTTTGGGTTGGGGGAATCAAAGCAAAATACAAATAAAGAAATGAAACGTTTTTTAAATAAACGAATAAAGAGTTTAAAAAGTTCTTCTTCAAAGAAGAGTTCATCAATTAAAATTAATCTTACAAAAGATAAAAAGTATAAAGAAATTTTAAATGGACCACCTCCAATAGTTACATCTGAATTAAACAAAGAGAAAAAAATTCAGTTAGTTCCGAAATTGATTCAAAGTGATTCAGAAGGATCAATTAAAAATGATAAGAATAATTATTCAGATGATCCATCAATAAAAGATGGATTAAATGATGAATCAAGAGAAAGTGGTCCAGATTCTAGTAAAAATTTATTTAGTCGTTTACTATCGACATTTAGAAAAAATGATGACACTAGTAGATCTAATATAAAAGATAGTATTAGCGATTTATTTGGTGATACAATTTCAGAAAAACGGAACAATAAAACAGATAATTCTACTAGATCAAAAAATATCAATTCCAAAGATAAAGAAAATTCAGGACCAAAAAGCGTGAAAGAATTATTTAGTAATTCTAATACTAAAAAAGATATTGATAAGGTTAATAATCTAGGTAGTGAAAGTAAAAGAAATCTTCAAGAGAAAGAAATTTCTAAACCGAAGAAAAGAAGTTCATTAAAAAATATTTTTTCTTCAAATAAGGGTAAAACTAAAAATATTCAAATCAACACTGTTAAGCCTAGAAGAAATAGAAGGGTTTCTAACCTTGATGTTATTCGAATAGTGAATGCTGAATATGTTAATCCTAAGAAACGTCTCCCAGATAACATCGATTATTCGTTCCCTTCAAACAATCATAGAGTTTATTGCTTTACTGTTATAAAAAATCTTAACGATCCTGTTAACGTAAGTCATTATTGGTATAAAAATGGTAATTTTATGGCTCGCGTACCAATGGAAGTCGGTTATTCTAGTTCGTGGAGGTGTTGGTCTTATATTACACTAAGAGATAGTTTTGAAGGTGATTGGAAAGTTGTTGTAAGAGGGCCAAACAATGAAGAGCTAGAAGAAATCAGCTTTACTATATTTCCAAACAGGGATCTGGCCAAGCAAAAAAGATAAAATTATTTCATTATAATATTTTCTTTTGTGGTTTACTTTGATTAACTATTTTGAGGAGCGTGAAACCCAAGAGAATTGTACCTCAAACATATAGAGTTTATGGATTAAATGGAGCTCAAGAAGTTCTAAATGCTAATCACTATCCTATCAATTGTATAGATATTAAATCTAGCAGTCCTGCAGAAAAAGATCAGAAAATTTCAAGATTACTAGAGAACTATAAATCGAAAGTAAATATTCTAAATGCCGATACATTTGCAATAAAGTATAATGATTTGCGTACACAAGGAATTGTTGTTTCTTTTGATGGACAAATAAAGAAGCAATTGCCCCAGTTTAAAGATGATAAAGATATTGCGCTTTTGTTAGGTGATCAAATTACTGATCCACAAAACTTAGGACAAATAATCAGAACTGCAGAATGTTCTGGAATAGATGGGTTGATAATCCCTGATCGAGGAAGTGCACAGATTACAGATAGTGTATTGCAAGTTAGTCAAGGTGCATTTATTTCTTTACCAATATATAGTTGTGGTAATGTGCAACAAACATTGCAACAATTTAAGAATGAAGGATTTTGGATTATTGGTATCGAGAATGATAGTGATGGAAAAATATGGCATGAAATTGATTATTCTGGCAAAGTAATTATTGTAGTTGGCAGTGAGGGAAAAGGTATTAGACAATTAGTAAAAAATAATTGTGATTTTATAGCTACTATCCCTATGAAAGGGAAAATAAATTCTTTAAATGTATCTGCAGCAGTTAGTGCTATTTTATTTGAGCGACAACGACAAATTTCTACAAAGGTATAAGATAATATGAAAATGAAAACAAAATTTCTTACTCAATTAATGATTTTATTAGCATTGTTTGTTTATGGATGTGACTCTTCTAGTAAAGATAGAACTGAAATTTTATGGGATAAATTTGGTGTACCACATATTTTTGCTCAGGAATATGATAAATTATTTTATTCATTTGGATGGGCTCAAATGAAAAATCATGCAAATTTAATGTTACGTTTATTTGCCCAATCAAGAGGTAGAGCTTCTGAATACTATGGAGAACAATATATCGATTCAGATAAATGGGTTCATACTCACAATATTCCTCAAAGAGCTAAAGATTGGCTTGAATTGCAAAAACCTTCATTTAAATTATATTTTGAAAGTTTTGTTAGCGGGATTAATGACTATGCTGAAAATTTTCCAAAAGATATTGATGTAGAAAATCAAGCTGTTTTACCAATTACATCTGAAGACTTATTGACACACTATCAGCGTGTAATCATATATCATTTTGTTACAAATCCAAGAGAAACACAATTTGATCCAAATTCTATAAATGACAATAAAGGTTCAAATACATGGGCTATAGCGCCTTCAAAATCTGCATCGGGTAATGCAATGTTGATAATTAATCCTCATTTGTCATGGGGGGATATGTTCACTTGGTTTGAAGTTCAATTAAATTGTCAATCTTTAAATATTTATGGGGCAACACTTGTAGGTAGTCCATTTATTGGAATAGGATTTAATGATAATATTGGTTGGGCTCACACTAATAATGTTCATGATGGTCAAGACCTATACAAACTTATTTTGACTGATCACGGATATAAATGGGGAGAGAATATTGAGCCATTTGATAAAAAAGTTGTTCAACTGAAGGTAAAGCAAAAAAATGGTGATATAAGAATAGAAGAGCTTTTAATTAAAGAATCAATCCATGGTCCAATAGTTAGAGAAGATGAGAAGTATGCTTATGCTTTGCGAGTTGTTGGTCAAGATCAACCGTTTGTTTTTGAACAGTATTTTGATATGGCACTATCTAAAAACTTTGATCAATTTGAAAAAGCGATAAGTCGATTGCAAAACCCCTTTTTTACAACAATGTATGCTGATCGTGATGGAAGAATAATGCATTTATTTGGAGGTAGAACCCCGGTTAGGCCAAAAGGTGATTGGGATTGGTTGGGTACGGTGCCGGGCGATAATCCTGCCACATTATGGAACAATACTCATAGCTATGATGAATTACCAAAGGTTATTGATCCGAAATCAGGTTGGTTGCAAAACGCAAATGATCCTCCATGGACGACAACAATTCCTCTAGAATTAAATCGTCATGACTATCCCAGTTATATGTCTCGTAATTTTATGCATTTTCGCGCCCAGAGATCAGCAAGAATGGCATTTGAAGATAAGAAAATCACTTTTGATGAATTATTATCCTATAAAATGGATACACGGATGGAGTTGGCAGATCGAATATTAGATGATCTTGTTATAGCTGCAATAGAATCTGATGACCTTATATTAAATAAAGCCTCAAGTGTTTTGCAAAATTGGGATCGATGTACAAATAATGATAGTAAAGGAGCAGTGTTATTTAAAGAGTGGGTGGATGTTTCAGGTTTTAAGATCGATAAATCGGAATTATTTAAGATACCATGGAAAGAAGCTAATCCTATGAGCACGCCACAAGGTATTAAAGACATAGATATGGCTTTGAAAAATCTTAAATCTGTTTCCTTAGATGTAATAAGCAAATATGATAGCTTAGATGTGGCTTGGGGTGATGTATATAGAATTATTGGCCATGGTATAAATTTACCAAGCAACGGTGCACCTGGAGATCCATATGGAATATTTCGCGTTACTGGATATAAGCCAATTAAAGATAATCGTTATGCTGCTGTAGGTGGTGATTCTTTTCAAGCTATTATTGAATTTAGCAATCCATTAAAAGCCTTAGTTGGTATTGGTTATGGGAACGCATCTCAAAAGAACTCAGTCCATCGTAGTGATCAGGCAGAGTTTTATTCTCAAAAGAAATTACGTCCTGCTTGGAGAACTAGGGATGAAATAGAACAAAATCTTATAGATAAAGATATTTTTTAATATTAATAACTAAGGAATTTTGATTATGGCAAATATATATGATAAAAGATCTGGAAATCATGCAGGATATAATGAAGGTACGAAGATTGAAACAATAGTTGATCACCATGAAGTTAATAGAGACTTATCTTCTGGAACAATATTAACAGTAGCATCAATAGCTCATTATCCAACCCGTATCATTGCAGTTGATAAAAGTGGATTAGAATGGACTCTACCCATACATTCAATTAGAAGATTTGAAAGCGAAAAATCAATTAGTGATTTTAATCATAATGATAATTTTAAGGAATGAAGATGCAGACTTTGCTATTAGATGATTTGGATCGAAGATTGTAATGAGTAGACTATTTTTCTATTTCTTTACTGTATTAGGAGTCTCATTTTTATGTTCTTTGCTAGAATCTTTTATTCTTTCAGTATCTCATGCCCACATTAGTTTAATATCTAAAGAACGTCCATCAATTGGAAAAAAACTATCTTATTTTAAAGAAAATATTAATCGTCCTTTATCAGCCATACTTAGTTTAAATACAATCGCAAATACAGTAGGCGCTGCTGGAGTTGGAGCAATAACGCTTATAGAATTTGGTAATAGTTGGGTTGCAATAATGTCTGGAATTCTTACTCTATCAATATTAGTGTTCTCTGAAATTATACCAAAAACTATTGGAGCATTATATTGGAAGAAGATTCTTGTTCCTGCAACAAGGGCAGTTCAGATATTAATTGTTATTATGTATCCCTTAGTTTTATTGCTTGAACTTCTTTCAAAATGGTTAGCAAATGGAGAAAATGAGGATAAAGTTTCCAGAGAGGAAGTAATTGCAATGGCTGAACTTGGTGAAGATGAAGGTACGATTGAAGAAAGTGAAAGTACAGTCATTGAAAATGTTCTTATGCTTGATGATATACCTGTTGAAGAGGTGCTTACTCCTCGATCAGTTATATTTTTTCTAAATAAAGACAGTAGTGTAAAGGAAGTATTAGAAAAACATAATAATATTGAATTTTCACGTATACCAGTATGCGATAATGGTTTAGATAATATAGTAGGAGTTGTGCGTCGTCATATTTTGTTGAAAAGTAAAGCTGAAGATCAATTTGATATAAAAATTGGTGAACTCGCCCGTCCAATTCATACAGTGCAAGAAAAAGATTCTGTAGGCGATGTTTTAGATGAATTTGTTAAACGTAGAGAACATATGTTTATGGTGAAGGATGAATTTGGTCAGGTAACAGGACTGATTACTTTAGAGGATGCTATTGAAACATTACTTGGAGTTGAAATTGTTGATGAGACAGATTCAGTTGTGGATATGAGAAAACTTGCTCTAGATAATTGGCGAAAAAAGCGCTGGAAAACACAGGAATAATAAGTAGCGGATTTATCCATCTGAACCAGCGTAGCTAATATGAATTATTTAATTCCTCGCTGGATCCTTTTTATTTATTTTATTTCATTTGTTCTTAATGGGCAAGAGAACGTAGTAAAAACATTATATTATATCAATGAATTTGACTTTACTAGTGGACACCCTACGCCTAAATCGGAGATCAATTATAAACCTCATATACGTGTAGAATATGATAACTTTGATCGCATTTTATCAAAAGCAAATTTTAACCGTCGTAATATTATTATAACCAAAGAATTATTTTCCTATGAATCTGAATCTGATGACCCAATAGAGAAAAAAAGCTATGAAGGAGATAGTAGGTTAGTTCGGAAAACTGTATTTGGTCTAAGAGGAAAAGCGCCACAGTATATTTCCTATGTATATGGATTGGATTCATTAAAAACATGGAAAGATGATGTTTTTACTATTGTTAATTATAATGAGTATGAAAAACCGTATTTATTTCAACTGTTTGATGTTAACGCTATCGGATATGCAAATGCACTTTTAGATTATAATGAACAAGGTTGGTTAGTTAAACAAATCTGGAAACGTCTTCCTGATGGTAAAGAAATGCGTTTATGGGACTATAATTTTGATCCAGAAACAAAGTTAACTAGAATAATTGAGTTTGACTCTACAAAAACTTTAGTAATGGACATTCTCCTAAATCCGGATTCTTTAGAAGCTGTATATAATCCAATTTTTCCTATAGATAGTGGTTTTACAAATAGCACTATTTTATCATTTGAATTATTAGATAGTATACATTTTGGCTATGTTACTTGGAAATGGGTCGGTGGTGTCCCAGATGTTGATAGCACACATATTTTTAAGATTCCTGATAGCCTTTTTCATAAACGAATTTATCAAAATTATGATCTTATTTTAGATGATTATCTAATTGATGGGGCAATATATAATATTGAATTCACTGGTGAGAGTGCGTTTGATTTCGAAATAATTAAGGCTATAATACCATATGTTACATATGATGTAACTCCGCCAACTATATCGATTGGTTCCAAATCTGCTATAAATAAGCCTGAATTTTATTTTACTACAGATGAGCCCTTATCTGAAGGTTACATTGAATGGATTCCTTTTCCTTCTACAACTCAACAGGATACTCTACATCTTGTATATATGAATGATCAAGAATTAAAACTTGGTTTAAAACAGTACATTGAACTTGAAGCACAAACCCCTTTATTAGATAGCGCTAAATATAATCTACATTTTACCGCATACGATCGCGCAAGAAATCAATCTTTTTTTCAAGCACAAGAGCTCATATTATATGATATATCTCCACCATTAGTTTATATGTATTATCCACTAAGTAATACATATGTTAATAATTTAGAAGTTCAAGTTGAAGCGAGTGAATTTTTAGCTTCTGGCCAAATAATTTTGACAGATCTATCTGGGTTACGTGACACTTTATCTCCACATATCTATCAATTACCAAAAAAAGAATTGGAATTGGGTCTCCATGCTGCGCTACTAGATGATGCATTGCCAGTTATGGATACAACTACATACAGCTTTAAGTATATAGGTATTGATCCAGCAGGAAATATTTCAGATCCAGCAATTCGTGAGCCAATTTATTATGATATATCTCCACCAATATACACACAGATTTATCCCACAGTTGGTTCTCATGTGAATAATCCAAGACTTTCATTTATTGTTAGTGAAGATTTAGCTGCTGGAGAATTTACTTGGGCCTATCGTGAGGGTCTTAAAGATACTTCAGCTCCTCATATAATTACTTTAACAGCAAATGAAAGGAAAGGTGATACTAGGACAAATTGGACGTTAAAAAACCAATCTGAATTATCAGATGGAACTGTATATGATCTTATTTTTATAGGACAAGATTTAGCTGGTAATCAAACAGGCTTTTTAACTACTCCTGATATTACTTATGATATTACTCTACCAGTTTTTACAATTCTTGATCCAATTGATGGAGCTTATGCTAACTATCTTAGTTTATCATATGAAATTTCTGAACCTCTTATAGAGGGTAGTATTACTTGGACAGTATTAAATAGCACAAAGGACTCAGATTCGCCTAGAGTAATTTCAATGGAATTAGATGAAATGATTGAAGGAGTAACCACTAATATCATTCTAAATAATATGACATCATTAGTGGATAGTCTTACATATAGTATTCAGATGCAAGGTTCTGATTTGGCCACAAATATAGGTATACCATTTACTGTTTCTAAAGTTCATTATGATTTTTCACCTCCAATTATTACTCTATCCCATCCTGCAGATAATACTTATCAATCAAAAACATATCTAAATTATCAAATAACTGAAGATTTATATTATGGTCAAGTATCATGGGTTCGTCTATATGAAAGAGAAGTGAAAACTGATACAGTTGTTCTACAAGGACTAGAATTAATTGCTGGTATCAATGATACTATAACATTTGCAGATATGACAAAATTGAAAGATGGGGCAAGCTATGATATAATATTTGAAGGATACGATCTTGCAAAGAATGATGCTATTGCTAAACGTATTGCAAATGTAACTTATGATTTTACACCACCAGATATAGAATTACAATATCCTCAGACATTAGCTTCTGTAAATAACATAAATATTTCTTATGATCTAAGTGAGTTTTTATTAGAAGGTACGGCTACATGGAAATGGGTAGACGGTGTTTTAGATACACGTGAACATATACAAATTTTATCTCCATATGAGCGAGAAATTGGACAGAAAAATTTTATTATAATTCAAGATGCACCAGAATTGGTTGATGGCGCATATTATGATTTGACATTGTTTGGTAAAGACAGAGCGGGAAATCAATCGAACAAAGCTATCGCTAAAAATGTTAAATACGATATAACTCCACCTATCATATCAATTACAACACCAACTCCTGATATTTTTATAACATCAACGCAAATTGAGTATGATTTTTCCGAAGATATGGAAAGAGCTGTTGTAAAGTTTGAATATAGTGGAGGTGATTACGATTTGGGCTCTCCACATATCTATAATATTCAAGGAGATGATCTAAAAATTGGATCACATATTATTGAGCCAGAATTTATACCAGAACTTATGGAGGGAACACAATTCACCTTAAGTATTAATGGAGAAGATTTGGCAGGTAATCCAGCTGAGTCAGCAATTGTATTAGGTGTTGTTTATGATGCATACCCTCCTGTTTTAGCTTTGAATTATCCTTTACCAAATAGTTATGTAAATAATTCAAAAATAAGTTATTCAATTAATGAATCACTTCTGGAAGCAACTCTTATATGGGAGGCAGTTGGAGGTGCTGATGATCCTAATTCTCCACATAAAATTATTTTTAACGAAGATGAAAAAAAGAAAGGTTCTTATAAAGATACTGTTCTTACATCTCAGTCTACTCTTCAAGATAGCACAATTTATAAAGTAATTTTCTCAGGTAAAGATCCAGCAGGGAATGAAAGTAATTTAGTAATTAATGATAATGTCACTTACGATATTAGTTCTCCAATAATCACAATTATTAAACCTGGAAATAATCATTATACTCCAAGTACTAATATAAATTATTCTTGTTCTGAAGATCTTCTTAGTGCAAAAATTATATATGTTGGGACAAGTGGGGATAAAAAAAGGTTAAATGCTGAAGTTATTATTACTCCTGAAGGATTATTAGCTGGTAATCATAACTCTGATGAATATAATAGAGCAGATCTTCGTGATAGCGCAACTTATATGATAGGTTTTGAAGCAAGAGATTTGGCCGGAAATTATGCAAGTCCAGTAGGATTATATAATTATCATATTGATAGAACATTACCTGTTATTTCAATTATATCACCCATACAAGATTCTTATTCAAATTATCCATTATTTGAATTTTCATTATCTGAAGATATTTATTATGGAAAAGTGATATTTTTTGATGAATCTGATTCTCTTAGTGTAATTCCCAGTATAGAATTTGATTTGGATTCCACAGAGTTTTCAAAAGGTTTACATAGCTTAGATACACTAATAAATCAATTGTCTCTAAAAGACGGTACAATCTATTCTATTCAAATAAAAGTTTTTGATATTGCTAACAACTGGAATGATTCTACAGTTATTACAGGTTTTCATTTTGATGCAACTCCGCCAGTAGTCAAGATTGTAGATCCAATAGATAGTTCATTTATTAATACTAATGCAATTTCTATTTATAAAAATGAAGATCTTATATTAGCAGATATGTATTGGGTTAACAGAGCAGGTGATGCGGTTTCATCAAGAATAAGAGAAAGAGATTTGCTGCTTGGTGAAAATAGGTTGGTTATGTATCCAACGTCACTTAATGAAAATACTCACTATGATTTATTTATTATTGGTGAAGATTTAGCAGGTAATTCATTTCAGACGAATGTAACAAAAGGTATTATTTATGATGTTACTGCACCAATAATCAAGATTAATAAACCTACAGAAGGAGGTTATATTAATACTCGAGCATTAAGCTATGAGTTAAGCGAACCATTAATACAGGCAAATGTAATGTGGGAAATTAAAACAGGAATTGACACTTTAAGTCCTTATAGAATTGAATTACAGACTGAAGAAATGACAAAAGGCAATCATGATTCAACCTTTTTTTCATATATACCAGAACTAGTAGATGGATCTTGGTATGGACTGACAATGGCAGGTGTAGATCGAGCTGGAAATCAATCGGATGTAGTCATAATCAAGCGAGCAAAGTATGATTTTACTTATCCAATATTTTACGATTTGAAACCTGATGCAAACCAATGGATCCGAAAACTTGACTTAGCATATACATTAAGCGAAGATCTTATTTTTGGTAGGATCGTATTTCGCCACGTTGGAGGAGAGCCTGATCCAGATGGCGAATATTTAGTTCGGTTGGAAGGTAGTAGGTTGAAAGCAGGTCCCGGGGGTGGGGAATTGCCAAGGAGTTTAGTGCGTTTAGTGTCTGGAGGAATTTACTCTATAACTTATACTGGACGCGATTCTGCTGACAATTTCGTATCTGAGTTTATTATTCCAAATGTTCGTTTTGATAATATCAAACCTTTTATTGTTATTACAAAACCTATGGCAACTCAAACAGTATTTGATTCCTATAAATGGCCCTACACTAATTCAGAAAAGTTGAGTTATACTCTAAGTGAAAATCTAAAAGAGTCTTCTTTATCAATTGTAAATACTGGAGGAAAAATTGATCCTAGATCTCCATTTGAAATTCAGTTAACAAAAGATGAAATGATAGTAGGAAGTTATATTGACACTGCACTTTTAAACTCTGTCACCTTAATTGATAGTTCGATTTATACTTATTCTCTTAATGGAATAGATAGCGCTGGCAATGTAGCTGATGGATACACAGTATCAAATATTCACTATGATATAACTAAACCTGTTATTGATTTACTTTTGCCCCCTGAAAATGGAGCATTGAATGCTCCATTATTAACTTATAGTTTTAGTGAAACAATGTTAAATGCAAATTTGATCATCACTCAAATCAGTGGTCAGCCTGATTCCATTTCTCCTCATAACGTGGAGATTGTAATGTATGAATTAGCTGAAGGCATTGCTGACAGTGTAATTATTACAAATGCGCCTCAATTAGTAGATGGTTCTATCTATAAGTATGAATTTAGCGGTCAAGATTTGGCAACTAGTTCTTCTAATCTTGTTGTATCAAATAATGTGCTATTTGATACAACAATTCCAGTAGTTTCTATGTCTCGACCTATAGATTCTGAAATTCTTAATACAGTTGATGTTAGTTTTTTGAATTCAGAAAAACTAAATATAGGTGATTTTATTTTTACAAGAACAAGTGGAACATCTGACCCAGCATCACCACATAGAATTTCTGTTGTAAACGAAGGTCTTTTAGAGGGTATGCATACAGATTGGATGCTAGATTTAAAGGGAAATCTTGTAGATGGTACACGTTATAAAATTACTTTTGATGGAAGTGATAGGGCAGGAAATAAAGCTAAATTCACTCCTATTAGTAATGTCTTATATGATATCAATCCTCCTATTGTAATTATAGAGTATCCATTAGATAATGGTTTTTTCAATGCTCCAAAATTTACTTATTCAACGAACGAACAACTTAAAGAGGCTATTATCACAATATCCCAAGTTAGTGGCCCTGATGACCCTAATAGTCCCCATGTATTTGATATTCCAGCTACATATCGATTTGAAGGCTTTTATCAAGAAGTGAATTTTGAAGATAAAATTTTTCTTGTGGATGGTACTTCTTATGAAATATCAATTGTTGTTACAGATATGGCTAAAAACACCGCTGAAACGATTATTATTTCTAACGTAACGTTTGATACTACACCTCCTGTATTATCAATTATTTCACCATTGGAAAACAGCTTTTATTTAGATTTTTTATTGGAATATAATATTAGTGAGCCTTTATCTTTTGGACGAGTTGATTTACAACGGGTACGAGGTATGTATGATTCTGATAGTCCTTATACAGTTGAGCTTGAAAATGAAGAACTCTCTATCTTAGAAAATAATGTAATAGATTTAGATCAAAAGCTTCCATTGAAGAGTGGTGCAGGTTACGATATGGAAATTTCCATATTAGATAGAGCAGGTAATTCAAGTGATGAAAAGATATTGATAGAAAATATAACATATGATACTATACCGCCTGTAATAGCTATTTTAGCACCAGTATTAGATGATTTTTTCAATTATAAAGGAATATCTTATTCAACAAATGAATCATTACAAGAATTCGAAATTATATGGGCTAGAATAGGTGGAGTTCCTGATCCTGATACTCCTCATTCTGCATTTTTGCCAGAAGAATATTTGCCACAAGGCAGGTATGAAAATATTCGACTAGATGATGGTCCTTTATTAATAAACAATACGGAATATAGTTTAACTATAATTGCTACTGATCTTGGAGGAAATAAGAGAATTAGAGTTATTGATAAAATTATATATGATGATATTTTACCTGATTTTATCTTAACAAATCCGCAATCAAAGGATTTCATTAATTCTACTAAATTAACATATAGTTTAAGTGAAAAATTGATTCAAGGTGAAATTATTTGGGATCCAGTTGACCCTACTGGAGGGAGTTCAATTAAAGTTATTTTAAAAGAAGATGAGATGGATCAGGGGTCATTTGATGAATTAATATTGCAAAATCAAACGGAATTAATAGATGGTATCTTATATAATATATCTATTAATGCTTATGATAGAGCAGAAAACAGACTTTCTATTTTATTATCTGATAGTATTACCTATGATATAAAACCACCTGATTTTGTTGATATAGCACCTGAAGCCGGAAGTTATGTAAACTCAGCAATTGTTCAATTCACAAATACTGAACGATTATCAAGCGCATCAGTGATTTGGGAAAGAATTGAAGGGGAAGAGGATAAGAATTCGCCGCATACTATAGATATACCTTCTGAATATTTTGGAAAAGGAAAGCAGGAAACATCAAGTATAACCACACCGAATCTGATTAATGGGACAGTATATAGATTAACATTAAATGGTCGGGACTTAGCAGGTAATTTATCTGGTGTTGTCTATCATAATATGAATTATGATATTGAAAACCCTGAACTAAGCATTATTTATCCACTTGATAAACCTGCAAATAATAATACAGATATTGGTTATGAATTATCAGAACAATTAGGTTCTGCTACCATTACATATGCTTGGCTAGATGGTGTTGAAGATGGGAATAGTCCACATATTATTAACATAGACCAAAGAAGCTTACCTGAAGGTACTACGGATAGATATCCTTTGGATCCAGCACCATTTTTAGTTGATGGAGCTTCGTATAAAATTGAGTTAGAAGGAGTTGATCGTGCAGGTAATAAAAGCAATCTTTCGATTAGAAATTCAATGCTATATGATATTACAAAACCAATACTATCTATGAGCATACCTAAAGAAGGTTTAGTAAATATTGGAAAAGAGATAAGTTATAGTATATCTGAAGACTTATTTGAATCGGAAGTAGTTTGGAATAGGGTGGATGGAAATACTGATAATAATTCTCCACATAATATAGAGCTTACAGATAAAGAAAAGTTAAAAGGAGAATACGAATTGGTAGTGTTAGATAAGACTACAGATTTATTATCAAGCACAATCTACAATGTCTCTATGCAAGGAATTGATCCAGCTGGCAATGAAAGTGAACCATTAGTTATTAACAATGTTGATTATGTTAGAATTATAGATGGGCAATGGATATTCAAAGGAGCAGTCATTACAGTTATATGGAATTTTACAACTACAAGTGGAGATGATGGATTAACAGGTGATTTTGAACAATGGATTCAAATGGGAGCTAAGGTTAGTAATCGTGAAAAAGGAACATTTACAATAGATTATTCAGCTAAACCATGGACCCTAGACTGGACACTCTCATCATCAGGTATAAGAAGAATAAGTTTATTTAATTTTGGTGATAATGAAATTTTAAATGTTATTACAGGAGAATCAAAACCAGAAGGCTGGGATGACGGTCAAATAATGCAGTATAGGTATAGCCAATAATCATTCATGCTTGATAGGCGTTGGAGATCCAAAAGATGCACACTAAATTCGCCGACGATAACTAGATAATTTTTACCTTAGGAAATTAATTTATGGCTAAAAAACAATCTTTTGCAGACAAAGCCTCAAAAAAAGGAAAAAGCCTTGGCTCGTTTGTTAAATATGTAAAAAGTATACTATCAGAGAAAAGCGGTAATTGGCGGTTCAATGAACAAATAGTAAATATAAAAGATGGTGAGAATCTTGATAGTGCTTTGAAAAGAATAAATGAAGAAACTCAGGCATTGGACATAGAAATGCCAACTGATAATGTAGAAGCACCGGCAGAAGAAGAAGCACCAGCGGAAGAAGAAGCACCAGCAGAAGAAGAAGCACCAGCAGAAGAAGAAGCACCAGCAGAAGAAGAAGCACCAGCAGAAGAAGAAGCACCAGCGGAAGAAGAAGCACCAGCAGAAGAAGAAGCACCAGCAGAAGAAGAAGCACCAGCAGAAGAAGAAGCACCAGCAGAAGAAGAAGCACCAGCAGAAGAAGAAGCACCAGCGGAAGAAGAAGCACCAGCAGAAGAAGAAGCACCA
>Ga0206683_10000345_pt1 | contig 34848 bp, 31 predicted proteins | sample M280m12015metaG_FD_155483 | JGI IMG/M metagenome (GOLD analysis project Ga0206683, IMG submission 155483) | Ammonia-oxidizing marine archaeal communities from Monterey Bay, California, United States - M2 80m 12015 | ecosystem: Environmental > Aquatic > Marine > Intertidal zone | place: USA...
TCCTTGTAATTCCGGTGAAAACCAGTGTGAACTCCTCCGAAATCCTGGTTGTCGCCTCTTCGGTTATTTTCAATGGGGCTACGTTGGTTCCTTCGGAGCCGAACGAGATGCTGTTTATCCCCCCATAAGCCGCCGCATACTGATCCTGCCTTCCAATTGGCTGGCCTAAGATATCTATCTCTATCTCACAGGCCTCCTCAGCTAATTGGCGCGGGGACGGGAATCGCCCCGCATACGCATGCAGAGCGTTGAGAAGTCCGACGGTGACCGAAGATGACGACCCTAGTCCAGTCCCCCTGGAGGGAATGTCCGCAATGGTCGTTATCTCGACCCCCGAAGTCACTCCCGTCATCCTCATCGACTCTCGAACTAGCTCGTGCTCGATGTCCTCGAAGTTCTCCACTAACTCCATCTTAGAGTAGGAGACCCTGACCATATCGTCGAATCGTCGGTTCACTGTGACGTGTATATGTCGATCCAATGCGGCTGATGTGACCATCCCCCCTGTGCTCTCGGAGTTTGAGAACCAGTCTAGGTCTGTTCCGCCTCCGCAGAACGAGACGCGGAGCGGCGTCCGGCTGATTATCATCAATACTGGGGGTGGCGCACCCCACATCAAGCCGACGGTATCGTGTCAGGTTAGCAAAAAGGCCGAGGACAACACATATGACCGAGAGTCTGCCGGCTCGGAGGGAGAAAGATGTCCGACGTCGTGACAATGGATGATCTTACCAACAAAGAAATCGTGTCTATTCTCGATGACGCGGAAAGGCTCGTACCCGTAGCCAAGGGCGATGTTCACCTACCTCTTCTAGAGGGGAAAGTCCTAGCAAACATGTTCTTCGAGAACTCGACGAGGACAAGGATGTCATTCGAGGCTGCCATGAAGAGGCTTGGCGGTTCCGTGCTGAACTTCACATCCGTGGGAACGTCTGTGGCCAAGGGAGAGACGCTTTTCGATACCATGCAGATGGTCGACGGCTATGCTGACGTAGCAGCGATCAGGCACCCACAGCAAGGCGCGGCCCAATACAGCGCGGATGCTGTTGGAATCCCAATACTGAATGCTGGGGATGGAGCAGGGAACCACCCCACTCAGACTATGCTCGACCTTTTCACCATCAGGGAGGCACACGGAACTCTCGAGGGTCTGAATGTGGTGCTCGTCGGGGATCTTAGGTATGGCAGGACTGTCCACAGTCTTTCTCATGCCCTAGTTAGGTTTGGTGCGACTCTGACCCTGGTCTCACCAGAGAGCCTCAAGATGCCGGAGGAGATTGTCTCCGATCTCCGGGAACATGGGGCGGATGTCGCCGAGACTGTCGACCTGGGCGAGGCGTTGCTGGATGCAGACGTCATCTACATGACGAGGATCCAGAAGGAGAGGTTCCCCGATGAGGACGAGTATGCCAAGGTGGCGGGAATATACATGCTGAACTCATCGGACATGACTAGCGCCAAGAACGGGATGATTGTGATGCACCCCCTCCCAAGAGTGAGCGAGCTTCACCCGAGCCTGGACTCGACAGAGAATGCAAGATACTTCCAGCAGGCGTTCAACGGCGTCCCAACTAGGATGGCCCTGCTATGCAGGTGCCTGGGTGTCAAAGTGCCAAAGAAGGTGAAGTAATGAGCGAGATGAGGAGAGTCACCGCAATCTGCAATGGCACTGTGATAGATCACATCCCAGCTGGCCATGCACTCCAGGTTATCAGGATGCTGAGGATAGACACGAACAGGTCTAATCCCGTTTCCCTGGTGATGAACGTGCCCAGCGACAAGTTGGGGAGGAAGGACGTCCTGAAGATCGAGGACCTGGAGCTGAGCCAGGAGGAGCTGGACAGGCTCGCCCTCATTTCCCCTCACGCCAGCGTCGCGATAATCAGGAACTACGGGGTAGCCGAGAAGAGGGTCGTGGAGCTAGCCGATGAGTTGGTGAACGTGGCCAGCTGCACATTCTCCAACTGCATTACGCAGAATTCCCGAGAGCCCCTCCCCCAGAAGCTCAGGGTAGTGAGTCGTGAGCCCATGGAAGTTAGATGCTACTACTGTGGGCGTGGCCAGGACCTTGACGAGATCATCGAGAACATCCTCTAATCAGTGGCCGTGCTCGATTAGTCCTGCAGCGTCGGCACCGAATAGGATTAGGACCAGGACTAGAACTCCAATTATGACGTTCACCATAGCCTCCCTACCCGACACGGCATTGTGTATATCGGGCAGAGTGTCCACGGTGGCCACATACAGGAATGTGCCTCCTGAGAACAGCATCGCGAGCGCTATCATCTGCTCATCGAAATCCTGAAGCGCGAAGAATGAGATCACAATCATAACAGGGGTTGCAATTGAGAACAATACAACGTCCCTGATGGAGTCGTTCCTGTCCTCTCTCTCGTGCAACGAGAACACACCGAGGCTGAATGCCGCCGGGACCTTGTGGATGAGGACCGCTAGTGCGACCAGCGCAGTCACTGCCTCGGAGCTTCCTGCTGCTGCAGATCCTATCGCAAGTCCATCGGCGGCAGAGTGCAGGGAAAGGCCGAGGACGATAACCCAAGGCGCCGCCCTGTGATGAACGTGCTCGTGTCCGTGCTCCTCCTCGTGATCGTGATGCTCCTCGTGAACAGCGTGACCTACACCAGAGCCCTCCATTACGAGCATCAAAACGAATCCCGCAAGCACGGCCCCTCCGATAATAAGACTCTCGAGCGCGCTCTCTTCTTCATCGCCATGTTCCCCTTCATGAGCATGGGAAGTAATGAGTTCCTCAATCTCCTCGATTCCGGTGGTAGCATTGATCTCCCCTGATTCGACTTCCTCTATCACGTGCTCTATGCCCTCGGAAAGGGAGTCGCTGGATTCCTCGTCATGCTCATCGCCAGATTCCTCGTCATGCTCGTCATGGCCGCCTAGTAACTCCTCGATCTCTTCGATGGCTTCAGAGGAATTGATGTCGCCATGCTCTAGTTCTAGGATTACTAGGGCTACTGATCCAGCCAGAGCATCCTCATCGACGTGCTCATCATGGCCGTGCTCATCATGGCCCCCCGTAGCCAGTTCAAATCCCTCTGGAATTACCACAAGTAAGGCAGAAGCCAACAGTATCCCTGAAGCTATTCCCGTTATCCTTCGCATAGTGTCATGGTTTTCCTTGATATTGCTGAATATCGGGGCCAGCCCCCCTACTAGAGCTAGAATTAGCGTCAACGCGATTAGTTCTACTGGCAGGCTTGCTTCGTTCATGGGGTTAGGGAACCATTATTACATATTTAACAAATGTTATTAATTCCAGTGTCTTAGCATGAGATATGAGTCGTATCCTCTCATTCAGCACGGACAAGGAATTTGCACTAAGACTGGACCAATTAATTTCGCAAACGGGATACAATAATCGAAGCATGTTCCTCAGGGATGCTAGTATTCACTTTGCTGAGGCCACGCTCCGAGGTGATCTCGACACTATGGAAGAGGAGATCGAGATTGAGGGCACAGCAGTAATCTACTACCAGCATGATGTTGAGAATAAACTCACTGAAATGAGGCACTCTGACTCAATAATAGTGTCATCTTACCATCACAACTGCCTTACTGAGAGCCATACGTGCGTAGACACCATGCAGATTCGAGGAAAGGCGGGAAACATTCGTGAGATGGTCGAGAAGCTGAAGAATACTCATGACGTTGACAGGGTGGAGTTTGTTGCCGCCCCCCTCCGCGAAGTTGGATGCTGCTGATTCTCAAGGGTGGAAAAGGAACGCGGCGGCCAGCACGGCGTATGCCCCCAGGAGCATTGCACCCTCGAGCCAATTGGACTTGCCATCAGAAGCTATCACATTGACGATGAGTACCGCAAGGAAGGCGGATACCGTCTCCAGCATACCGAACTCGAACGTCAGAGGGACCCCTAGGAGCCAGGAGATGACGACCATGAGTGGGGCGACGAAGACGGCGATCTGTGTGGAAGATCCCATCGAGATGGCGAAAGAGAGGTCCATCTTGTCCTTCCCAGCGACGGTGACTGCGGTGAAGTGCTCAGCTGCATTGCCGAAGAGCGGCAGGAGGATGACGCCGATGAAGAGGTGCGGCATGCCTAGTTCGGCTGCTGCCTCCTCGACCGATGCGACCAATACCTCTGCCATTATGGAGACCAGTATGGTTGCTACCACCAGCAGTATTACTGCGTCTCTCTGGCTCATAGAGGGCTCCTCGTGGTGATTGGCGTCGGTCGCGAAGAGATGGACGTGGGTCCTGAACTGGAATAGTAGGAAGAGGCCGTATAGCGTCAGGAGAACCAATGCCGCGATGTGGCTGAGGTTCTCAACTCCCGTCGCTCCCTCATCACCTGGAACTGTCATGTGGAAGACGGAGGGCACCACAAGTACGATCATGGACAGCAGGAGTAACGACCCGTTGGAGCTTACCTGGGTCTCCGAGAATTTCTGCTCGGTGTGATGTATGCCCCCCCACACGAAAGCGAGGCCCATCACTAGAAGCAGGTTCCCCAGAATGCTCCCGATTAGGCTGGCCTGTACCAAGTGGATCATCGTTGACTCCGTGGCCGAACCAGCTCCTGCTTGGTATGCCGCGATGATCGCCAGTAGGGCTATGATCATCTCGGCGGCGTTTCCGAAGGTGGCGTTGAGGAGCCCCCCGAGGGACTCGGACGTCCTGAGCGCGATTTCCTCAGTGGCCCTCCCCATCAGGAAGGCGAGGGGCATGATGGCAACAAGGGAGCAGAAGAACGCCATGGTCGCGTCATGCGCGAATAAATCGAAGTAGAGGGCTAGGGGAGCTGCGACGATGAGCGCGTTCAGCTTATTCTCTCTGGGGTCCATCGCACCCAGCCATCCAACGGTCTCTGACATGTCTCCTCAAGGCCGGCTGGGCACATGAGTGGTCAATGTTACGGCTAATCCGCGTAGCGTTCATTGCTTCCCACGCGTGCGGGCATGCCATGGAGGAGGGTTTTCGGGTCGCCATTACCGGAACTCCGGGCGTGGGTAAGACGTCTGTCAGCGGGTTCCTGGAAGCGGTCGGTTTCACAGTGGTATCTGTTGAGGATCTGGCCGAGGAGCACGGCTGCATAGGCAATGAGGACCCAGAAGACGGGGCTAGGCCAATAGACGTCGAGAAGCTGAGTGGATTGCTATCCGGGGTTTGGGCAACCCCCCCGAGTGGCATGATTGCGATAGACGGACACCTTTCCCACACCCTCCCTGTTGACGCTGTCGTGGTCCTCAGGTGCTCACCGGAAGTCCTGAAGAGAAGGCTCCACGAGCGTGGCTACTCGGAAAGCAAAGTCAATTCAAATTACGAGTGGGAACTTATGGGTGGTTCATGGAATGATTCGAATGATAGTGTTCCATGGACGGAGTTTGACACTACGGCGAGTGAGATAGTGTCCATAGTTGATGAGATAGAGGAATGGGTATCAGATGGCTTCAAGCCAAAGAGTCTGGGCTCGACAATTGATTGGGTTGCGCGGATGGAGGAGTCGTAATGTTTGAGAAGATGCGTGCGAAATGGACGAAGGCGATTCATCCTCTGGTTTTGAGGATGGGCGATCTGGACCCCAGCGTTCTCACATGGGCGAGCCTGTTACTAGCACTGGGAGCATTCTACCTACTCTCGGGAGCGGGTGCCGACAGCGCTGGAGCGATGTCGATACTCGGTGGGGTTGTTCTTATTCTGGTAGCTGGGATACTGGATGCGCTCGATGGAGCGCTTGCGAGACACCAAGGTGTTGACGGTCCCTACGGAGACTTCCTTGATCACACGATAGACAGGGTCGTTGATGTCGGCCTCCTGGTAGCTCTGGGGATGAACGCGGCCTTTGTCAGCGATCCTCGCTCTGGACTGATGGCTGGACTGTTGACTCTGTTTGGATCATACATGGGTACACAGGCACAATCAGTTGGCTTAGGTAGGATATACGGCGGTTTCTCAAGAGCTGACAGAATGGTTCTCACGCTACTTGGACTAATAGCCGCAGCATGGCAAGCACAGACCGGGGCGATGGGGATCGCTTACTCGAGCATCCATGAGATGGCACAATGGGCACTACTGGGTAATGACGAGTTGAATGGCGTCACCTTCGCTCTGGCTGTTTCTGCATGGGGAGGGCTCTATACCTTCATTGTAAGATTCGTCAAGACCAGAGAGTTGCTTCTTTGACGGTCCCTTGGGGGTCGTGACTAAACCCCCACGAAGTGCCTCCCCACTGGGGTAATGGTTATCCTCTGTTCAAGTCGGCTCGTGTCCGTGAAGCACCTCATCAACAGAGTATTGGAGCTTGAGGATGAGGGGGATGTACCCACGGGACCCCTCGATACCGAGAGTGACCCGGAGCTTCAGAGCCTCCTGATGTCATTGCAGCCAAAGATCAGGGTATTCGGTTGTGGAGGCTGTGGATCCAACACAGTCGCCCGCCTGGAACACGAGGATCTTTTCGATGAGGAGTATGTACGAGGAATAGCAGTCAATACTGATGCACAGCACCTGTTGCGAGTGGCCGTTAGCAACAAGGTTCTGATTGGGAGGTCGGCGCGAGGCAGGGGCGCTGGCGGAGACCCAGAGAAGGGGGAACAGGCAGCCTACGAGTCAGAGCGCTCGTTGAAGGACGAGATTGAGAATTGTGATCTGGCCTTCATCACAGCTGGGCTCGGCGGGGGTACCGGCACAGGGAGCGCACACGTCATAGCACGTCTTGCACGCTCCGCCGGTGCCCTCACAATTGCTGTTGTCAGCTATCCCTTCCTTTCTGAAGGCGCACTACGCAGGCAGAACGCAGAATGGGGTCTGGAAAGACTCAGGGAAGTCTGTGACACTGTGGTGGTTCTTCCCAATGAGAGGCTCCTGGAAGTGGAGGGCGTCAGAGACCTCCCTCTGGATGCCGCTTTCCGGGTTGCCGACGAGCTTCTGATGAGGAGCATCAAAGGCGTCTCGGAGATGATTGCCAAGGAGGGCATCGTCAATCTGGATTTCCAAGACCTCAGGTCTGTGATGGAGAACGGTGGTGGCGTCGCAATGATTGGCCTAGGAGAGGCGGAAGGCGAGGACATGGCAGTCAAGGCTACAGAGGAAGCTCTGCAATCACCTCTGCTGGATATAGACATCTCAGATGCCAGGGGTGCTCTGGTCAACGTGGTTGGGGGCTCAACTCTATCACTAGGGGACGCGGAATCGTGTGCCAAGATAATTCGAGACAGGATCAACCCATACGCTCGAATCATCTGGGGGGCGACAACGGACCCCAGCATGGGAGATGGCATACGAGTCCTGTTGGTTCTTACCGGTGTTAAGAGCGAACAAATTCACGGGGCGGCATTGCACACACAGATGCGCAACCTGCGAAGTAGGACCGTTGAGTTTGTGGGATGATGTGCTCGCGAGCCCCTTAGGGCTCGTCCGGCGTGCTTAAATGAGGTCCTCCGGTCGGCAGACCGCTTCGAGGTTGAGACATGGCTATTGAGAGTTCCAATGTAGGCCCCATTGAAGGGGCCGTGCAGGGCTGGCAAGATGGCATAGAAGGACGCGTCAAAAGCCTCCAAACCGGTTCCTACGCTAGGATTCTGAAGATGGCCAGGAAGCCTTCGAAGCAGGAGTTCAGACAGACCGTCATTGTTTGTGGCATAGGTATGTTCGTTCTGGGCTTCATAGGATTCGCTATGCTATGGGCAATGGATACTGCTCTACCCAAGTTCTTCGCATGGCTGATTAACTAGGTGAAAATATGTCTGATGCATTTGTTGCTTACGTCCGCCATGGCGAAAAGGTCCTATTGATGCAAAGAGCTGACGAAGTAGCAGATTTCCCCGGTGCATGGGATGGTGTCTACGGGGTCGGTGATTCCGATGACTTGGACTCTGTTGCTGCGAGAATCTCGGAGACCACTGGAATCGGTGCCGAGAGCCTGACTTTCGTTCGATCGGGTGATGCAAGGGGGCTCGAATTCGGCAATAGGCTCAATGATGTGACTCCATTGCTTTTCCTGAGTGACAGTGAGACTGTCGAGGCTCGTGGACTCTACAAGAACTTCAGCTGGGTCGACCCTGGATACATCAACTGGGTGGAGCCTGAAGACACGTCGGACAGCAGGTCTTCGAGGTACATGGTTCCACAACTGGGCAATATGTATGGAGACGTCGCATCTTTCCTTTACATTCTGAAGACCAGCATGGGGCAAGAGCAGAACGTTGCCAGGGAGATTCGTGCTCGCCTATCCGGAACAGGTTCGCTAAAGGACATCCAGGACAAGATATTCGGTGTTCTCAGTCCCAGTTACCTCAAGGGATTCGTATTCATCGAGGCTACTGCGCTTCACCACGTCGAGAAGCTAATAGGGAGAGTGGGAGTTTCCGCTACCCCGATGAAGAACTGCCGTAAGGTTCTGGACGGTGAGTCACCACTAATTGACATTCTCCCATACCTAGAGCCCAAGGCAGCTACTGCAGGAATTGAGGAAGGTAACATCGTAGAAATTCGGGGTGGTGCATTCAAGGGAGCCACTGCTAGAGTAATAGGGGTTAGCGAGAGTAAGGAGGAGGTTACTGTGGAGCTGTTCGAAGCGGCTGTTCCAGTAGCTCTCAACATCAGAGCCGACCAAGTTAGAGTCACTCAGAGAGTGGAGTGAGGAGAAAGACGGTTCCCTAGTGGTTACATCACGCTCAAATAGGGAGAGTAGGTCGCCGGGGCGCACCAAGGGGGTAATGAGAGATGTCAGCACGTAACGAGACACCTCACAAGATCATCCAATCCATGGGGTTGCCGAAGTGCAATGGCTCATGGGAGGAGGCTTCCGAGAATCTTACCATGGACCAAGTCAAGAAGCTGGCTGAGGACCAATCAGACAGACTCACTGGTGCTGATCTGTACGCGAAGTGCCGTGAAATCATGGGCACGTGCGTTTCCATGAGGGTTAACGTCGAGGGCTTGCCCCCGAAGGAAGCTCTCGCTGCTATGAGCAAGGGGGACTTCGCTGAGCATTTCGCATAATGCTTCACGAGTTGCGGGAGAGGGAGACCTCGTTGACCGCAGAGGTGATTTGAATGAAGGAAAACATACAGAACGCTATTCAACAGGCTCTAGATGAGTCTCCTGAGCGTAACTTCGTCGAATCTCTGGAGATTTCATTCACCTTGATGGACGTTGACCTGAAGAACCCCACCAACAGGATCCAAGAGGAAGTCAGACTCCCCTCTGGCAGAGGCAAACCAGTCAGGATTGCTATGTTCGCGGGCGGGGAAATGTCGACCAAAGCAAAGGCGGCTGGAATAGACGTCATCGATTCCACACAAATAGAGGATATTGGTGGAAACAGGCAGCAGGCCAGAAAGATGGCAAACAGATACGATTTCTTCCTGTCTGAGATTCCCCATATGGGAACGGTCGGTAGATTCCTCGGTGTTGTCCTTGGACCCAGGGGCAAGATGCCAAGACCCGTTCCACCGAACGTCGACCCTGGGATGATTGCGACTGGCCTCAAGGACACTGCGATTGTCAGATCAAGGGACAAGGTTACCTTCCACACCGCCATGGGCTCAAGGGAGCAGGGAATCAGTGAGCTCACAGCAAATGGAATGGCGATATGGACCAGGGTCGTTGGAAGATTGGAAAGAGGCGCTGGGAATATCAGATCATGCTACGTCAAGACTTCAATGGGCCCCTCAATCAAGGTCGAGGTGATTCTGTGATTCCAAAGATTGCAGGTTGGAAGCCTGATAGAGTTTCTGAACTTTCGGAGATTGTCAGCAGAGACGGGATTGTTGGAGTTGTAGATGTTGCTGGTGTTCCAGCGAAGAACATGCTGGACATGAGATCCTCGCTTAGAGGGATGCTTACCATGACCATGGCCAAGAAGAGCCTGATCAGGATTGCTTGGAAGGATGCAGGACTGACAGAAGATGACTTGGAGACCCTGCTAGAAGGAGCCATACAACCATGCGTCGTACACACAGACTCACTGAACTGCTACGAATTGTTCGATGAGCTGGAGAAGACGAGGCAGGGGAGAGCTGCAAAGGAAGGCGAGCTCGCTCCGGATGACATCATCGTTGAGATGGGACCAACGGAGTTTGGCCCTGGACCAATAGTCGGAGAGTTCAACGCTGTGGGAATCCCTGCTAAGATAGACAAGGGCGCAGTTGCAATCCAGAAGACAGTGACAGTCGTCAACAAGGGAGATCCTATCGAGGGAGACCTTGGACTAATGCTCTCCAAGTTGGGCATCAATCCAATTGAAATTGGTCTGATACTGATTGGGGTACTGGATGATGGCGATGTTCTTTCGGCGTCTGACTTGGACCTTGATACTGATGGCCTGAGGAATGACATACTAGTAGCCAATTCTGGTGCATACAATCTGGCATGCAACATACGGTGGTTCTCACCGATAACCATGCCTGCCCTGCTTTCCAAGGCTAGCAGCGAGGCCTTCTCTGTTGCGATAGAGGCTGACATCGTCAATGATGAGACTGCTTCCTTATTCATATCACGTGCAAACGCACGCGCTCTGGCCATTGCCGGCCAATTAGATTCCTCAGCGCTCGATGACGAGCTCGCAGCCGCGCTTGGCGCTGCTGCAGTATCGAATGCTGCCGCCACGGCCTCCGAAGTGGCGGAAGACGAAGCCGAAGCATCGGCTGAAGTCCAGGAGGAGGAAGAGGAGGAAGGCGGGTTCGATGGACTCGGCGACCTCTTCGGTTGAAAAAGAAGGTGAAAAAAAATGGAATATGTGTATGCTGCAATGATACTGCACTCGGCCGATAAGGAGATTGACGAAAAGGGCGTAAGCGCTGTGCTGACCGCTGCTGGAGTGGACGCTGATAGCGCCCGCGTTAAGGCGATGGTCGCATCGTTGGGATCTGTGGATATCGGAGAGGCGATGGCCACTGCCGTAGCCGCACCAGTCGCCTCGGCCGCCCCCGCGGCAGCTTCGGGTGGAGCATCTGATGATGCCCCAGCAGAGGCAGCTGCAGAGGAAGAGCCAGAGGACGATGGTGGTGGCTTCGAAGGCCTCGGCTCGCTCTTCGGGTGAAGTAACTGCTGAATCAGAATCGCGAAGGCGCTATGGGCGATAGCCTAGAGGCGTAGCCATATGGGGCCTTCCCGAGTACTCGAGATTCCGGTTTCGGTCACTCCTGCGGATGCGATAAGGTCGTTCAGGACCGTATGCGAATCCCGAGGGTGGGAGATGCACAGGGTCGAGGAGACTCGGGTGGTGAATCGATGGGCGATAATTATGCCACTCACAAGATCAGCAAGAGTCCTTGGCATGGTCATCGATGACGAAGATGCTGGTGGTCTTTCTCTGAGATCGTGGAGTTTTGTCCCGGGATCGGCGGGAAGAGTGTCTATGGTTTCCTTCGAGGTTCCATATGAGATGAGTTCTGAGGAGTGGTTCGGCATCTTCTCAGAGTGGTGTTCAATATTGCCAAGGTGCCCATGGAAATGGTCATTCTGGGAGAGATCGATGATTGGGTACTTCATTCCCGAGTTCCGTCGGTCGAGGATTGCCTTCAGGAATGAAGGGGTTGACGTTTCATCTTGGGCTGGTTCTGTTGAAGTGGACTAATTGCCTCTTGAGTAATCTGGTGATAGAGGACTTGAAAGAGAGGGCGTTGACCGGGGTTTGAAGGAAATGGACATTCAGGACCTCTTCGATACGCCGAGGAAAATTGGTATTTTCAGCGGCAGCGTTGCTTTTCTCATCCTTTTCCCTGCATATTTCGCTTGGATGCCGTTGGTAGACGATGGAATGGTTTCTGGTGGCTCTGGGGCCCCTGGGAATTGGGAGGTCGGCTTTGCCGAGACACCGATAGTCCTGCAAGAAACCCAGGTACTGGGGGACGGGGATACTCACGACACTTTCTTCGATGTCGCCTCAGAGATGAACATCGGCTACATCGAGTTGGATATCGACTGCAATGACAACGATGATCCTGGGCCCGGTTTCACAGACGGGGCAGATGGAGTCAGTGATCTCAGTGGTGTCGAGGGTCACTCCTCAGGCCAAATAGAGGATCAGAGTGGGGATGGAATGTGCTCAGGCGGAGATTCAGGGTTCACGCTCAGATGGGATGTTACTGCGAATTACTCGGGAGCGAACTTCACCGCCTCTGGTTTGAGCGAGTCAGATATCAGGGCAACGTGGAATGATGGCGGTCTGGGCAGGGGAACATGGGCTGCTACCATCACTGCCGACATCAGCTCACCGCCATCCCCTCTTGGCTCCATAGTAGACTCGGACGAGGAGTACGAAATCACCTGGACCGCGATGACTTACGAGTTGGTTTTGCAGCCTGCAGTAGAGTTAGCAGCCTAATCAGGTCTTGGCGTAGATGCTGATAATATCCCCGTCTTGGACCTCGTAATCCGCGCCTATCACCCTTGAGCTCCTCGCATCTACTGCTCTGATGAAGCCCTCTCCCAAATCCGAATGGACCTCGTATGCCAGTCCCTTTGCTGTTGTCCCCTCTGCAATTAGGAGTGCATCAGGGAGTATGTTGCCATCGCCATCAGTCCAATGGGTCTCGTCCTGGACGGGGTAAGCCACCCTTCTTGACAGTCTATCGAAAACGACTTCGCTCAGAAGTCCTATCAGGCCGCCTCCGTCCCATTTCTCAAGTGATTCGACTATTGATTTCAGAGCATTTTCCTGTTTCTCAGTCATGTTTTCCTTTCCTTTCTCTGTTATCTGAAAGGAGGTCTCGCCGGGATCGTTCTGAATCAGTCCGGCTTTGGATGCCCTCCTTAGGGCCAACTCAGCCTCGGCACTTGTCGGAACTACTGAACCACCAGCGTCATTGACCATTTTGGAAAGGGCCTCCCAGGACCCCTGTTCGGCCCTGTCTGCCTTGTTAGCAGCTACTGAAATAGGAAACAGCTCTTTCCTGATTGTGGATGAGAGGACTTGGAGATGGTTTTTCTTCCACTCCCAGGGGGGGCCCGCATCAGGGTGTTTCGAATGGACTTCGGAGAGAGCCATTGAGACATGCCTCTCCTTTGCCCCTATTCCAGTGAGTTGGTCGAGTACGTATGATGAAAGTGCCTTGTCCCCCTCTGCCTGGACCTTTCTTGTCCCCCTCTGCCAGCCCGCTTCGAGTATTCCGATAATCCAGCAATCTATCTCATCCAAAAGGAACCTGTGCTCATCGAGAGGGTCTGAGCCTCCCGTCCCAACGGGATTTCCCTCCATGTCAGTGGACCCAGAAACATCGACTACCTGTATCAGAGCGTCACATCTAGCCAGATCAGAGAGGAACTGGTTGCCCCTTCCCCTGCCTTCGTGGGCACCGGGAACAAGTCCTGCTACATCTATCATAGTAACAGGTACGAGTCTCTTGTGATCCCTGCACCTTCCCGAATTGGGGACACATATGCTACCTAGTCGGGGGTCTTCAGGGGATTGTTCTTCCAGTCTTCCTGAGTCCTCCCTTTTCCTGCGCAGTTCCTGACAGGCGCAATTATCCGGAAGTGGCAGCCAAGCAACGCCCACGTTCGGTTCAATTGTGGTAAATGGATAGTTGGCTATCTCCACAGGAGTCTCTGTCAATGCCGAGAACATGGTTGATTTGCCGACATTCGGCTTTCCCACGAGGCCTATTCGCATGTCATCCCCATATCTCAACAGAGGCGCTATTCCCTCAAGTTGACGGTCTAAAGTTCGGTTGCTGAGCCGGCCTCTTCACTCTGAGTTACTGGCATTATCTCAGTGTCAAGGGTGGCCCCACTGGCCATGATCTTCCTCACAGTGGTTGAGTTCGCTAGTTCGTACGTCTGAGGTGTCAGAGTCGTGGAAGATTGTATTTCATCGTCAATTCTCTCTCCCCTGAACTGCCCGCTAATCACATTAGTGCAGTGGAAGATTGACCCAAGAACAGTTCCATAGAACACTACAGACCCTAGGATCCTGAGTTCATCCGTAATCGAAGTGGAGTTTTCCACGAGGGCCTCTGCTAGGGCCATGTCATTGAGGTCGGCCATTATGGTGAATGTGAGACCGGCTACGGCTCCCCCTGACATAAGCCAGAAAGCAGCCCTAGAGCGATTGGATGACATTACCTTCCTGCCACTGGCCTGAGGTAGGACATAGAGAGAAGCGCCGAGGGACAGTGGAATCAGAACCGCCCAAAGCGCGAGCAAGTCCAGGGACTGAGCGATTCCCGATAGTTCGCCCGCACCGCCAAGGGCATCAGTCTGAACGAAAAGAGAACCTATGGCTACTGGAATAAGCATCCAAGCGCCCATGTTCATCTCTGCGATTCCCGGTGAGTCGCTGTTTCCGACAAATGCACCATTGCCCCTTAGGGTTACGAGTAGATTGGAGCTGAAGGCGATGATTGGGATTGCGGCTAGGGCCATTAGGAATGATCCGGAGATGTGGTCTTGGGAGGAGGCTGCTATTTCTGATGCTTCGAGGCCAAGCATGTCAACCGCCATCGTCATATCGGTTTCTCCCATTGGATTGATTGCGATAATCGCCCCGAACAGCGTGACTCCGACCAATGTCCTTGACCACAACGGATTGCCACTTCCCATGCTCGAAGCATAGAGGGATATGCCAGCTACTCCACAGAAGAAGAACGTCCCGCCTATCATGTGGTAAACAAGCCACTGGCCGACACCGGTCTCATACGCACCGCTCAGTATCACTGAGAGCACCGCAGCCGGGTCCCCAATCAATCCGAATATGATTAGCCACCCAGGAATGGCCATTGTACGCGTGGCATTGGAAATGGTCAGTAACTGGTTGAGGATGATTGCCATCATAGCCAGCGTCTGTAGTACTGTTCCAAGCATTATGAAGTTGATTCCAAGTATCTCCTTCGAGTGCGCTCCAATGACTAGTATGAGTACTGAGAATGTCCAAAGCAGGGAAACTAGAGTCGCATTTGACTCACTGGCTAGTTTTGTTCCAGCAAGTGAAGGGATGACATGCAATCCAGCCCCTATTACCATCATTCCAACTGCGCCGAATAGTGCTGCAAACCTACCAGCGTAGATTAGATCCTGCGAGTCAGGGGAGTAACCCCATGATCCCAGACTGTGGAGTGCAGTTGGATCGTGTGATAGCCACAGGCCCTCAAATGTGAGGATGGATGCAATCATTGCCCAGATCATCCCGTGAAGTATCCATGTCTTGGATGCGGACCCTGGCTTGCCCTGAACAAAGTCAATTGCGGGACCTAGTGCTTTCTCAAGCATGAACATGCCCATTGTCTTCGCGACATCGTTGAATATCGAGAGTCCTCTCTTGATGAGTATGAATGATATTACCATCAATAGCCAGAAAATCGCCATGGTTGGGACTATCTCGTTCATTGAATCACCTCACTCACTGGTTGCCTCGGCTAACATGGTTGCAACTATTGCGAATACACCGAGCATTGCACCTAACAGGAAGAACCAGATTCCAGAATCGAACACTCCCTCGAACATTGGCAGCAGCTCTGAGACCACGGGCATGTCCCTGCCCGGATAGAGGACACCATAGAGCACTAGGAATGAGAGCATGGAAACCACACCTATCATGATCACGACATAGGATGACTCTGGTTCTTTTTCCCCTTGAATGAACTCAGTAATGTGGCTAGAGCCTTCATCTGACATAGGGAATCACCTCGCTACGAGCTGCAGGAGCGGACTGAACCAGCGGAGATTGCCCCTTAAGCATTGGGCGAGGGACTACGTCCCTCGTACTCATGGGGCCCTAAGTGCATCCAATCTGTTCCCACGCCTATCGCTGCCGGAGCCCAGGGGAGTTGGTAAGCTGCTGTCGGAAATGACCTCTGCGTTCCACGATGATTTGCAATCACAATCAAGGCCGTCGAATTCCCCGAGGCTTCCAGAAACGGAATACCTCTCAATGGCTGCTACGACGTCAGCATCGCAGATGCCGCAATTGTGGGACCCCCTCAACCTACCACCTGCTGTTGGGTGCACAATTACTCGACAGTCGAGGTCGGAAAGGGATTCGTGTGAGGTTGTTATCATCTCCACCAATGACCATAGCCACGGTGGCCTGTACTCCCTGTTTCTGAACAATCGATCGACTATGGTTCTCTTCTGTATATTCATCGGATTGATTGAGACTTCGTCGGAGATCGTGGCTACCTCAGATATCCACTTTGTCGTGTGAAGGAGGGCGTCCGCCTCTGACATAAATGGCGGTTTGAATAGGAGGTAGGTCTTGACCCTCAGGCCGTTTTCCCTCAATGAGTCGACTGCCCTATGCCACTGCTTGGTGGAAAATCCCTTGTTAGCATGGAATCTGAGGACTTTGTCGTCATAAGCCTCCAAGCCAATTGCAACTGTGCAGCCAGGATGCCTCTCGGCAACCCATGAGAGTTTCTCGGGGGTGCACATCTGTGCTTGCGCCTCTATCACCAGATGCAGGCCCATCTCATGAGTTTCTCTCAAAACGGCTTCCTGCCATTCCGGGGGATTTTCCCGGTCTTCGAAGAATGTCCCGGACGTGTAGATCTTGATCATCTGACAATCCTCGAAGTCTTTCGTACGGCGCTTTGCTTCCTCCCACTGATTGAACATGTCCTCAGTGGTAACATCGTCCCTGACGTCGTTGAAGTATCCACAGAATGTGCAGCCGGACTTCCACCACCAAGCGCACCCCTTCGTTCTGAGGATGACCGTCACAGCCTGACAGGGTGTCCCATCGGGGAGATTCTCGGGTGTCTTGTATATCGTTACTGGTTTACTGGCGTCCCATGACTCCCTGATTGAAACTGACTCGGGGGTGTTCTCGGGCGCCTTCACCAAATGATGCACCTTGACGGACTTTGCGCCATCGCCCATCAACCCGCAAGCCTGTCCCATGGGTATCGCCCCATCGGGTTTCTTATTGAGATTGGCTACGGTCATGAAGGTGCTGATTTCGTAATTCTTGGGCGACACTAAAGACTCGATAACATCTCCGAGGCACGTGTCTGGCGATTCCAATGTGAGAGTGGAGAGCTCAGATGTAGTTGCCAGGCTTCTGGAAGAGATGGATCCTGAATCGAAAAAGTCGCTTCAGAGCTGGTACTGGTTCGATTGGGCGAACCAGGCCTTCGCACTCACGGTGATCACCGTTGTGGTTCCAACCCTTCTGTCTAATATGTTCAATCTGGCCAATGGGGGTAGCGCTGACTATGCTGGAATGACATTCACTGGTGACAGTTTCTACGCAGTGGTACTTGGGGTCTCGAGTGTCTTCGTTGCGATAGTTAGTCCTATCCTGGGTGCAATTGCCGATAGGATGCCGATAAAAAAAAGGATACTGCGAATTTACACCATTGTTGGGATCCTGTTCACCGGACTTATGGGATTGGCTCCCTTCATGGATGATGGTTCGTCGTACAAGTTCCTAGCCATATGCCTCATTATGGGCAACATAGGGTTCGCAGGTGGTCATGCGATTTATTCTGCCTTCCTGCCATATCTGGGCGATAAGCGCCTAATGGACCACATATCCAGCTGGGGATATGCCTACGGCTTCCTAGGAGGCTCGATCCTCCTTACAATTCACTTAGTTGTGGGCCTCAAACTGGGATTCAACGATCCATATGTGCAATCTTTCGTTTTCGTGACAAGCGCACTCTGGTGGTTGGGATTTTCGATACCCATATTCAGAAACACCCCGGAGCCCGAGATTCCTAACCCGACCGAGTACTCCTCTTTCGGGGAGGCAGTGATAGATGGGATAAGGGAAATCAGGAGCACTTTCTCCGAGATCAGGAGATACAGGGTCCTGACTCTTTTCATGATTGGTTACCTTCTCTTCTATGACGGCATCAATGCAATAGGGGGACTTGCTGCGGCATACGCCGACTCCGTGCTGAGGATTGACATCAGCATGAACTTCGTACTGCTCCTCTCAGCGAACATTGCCGCCATTCCGATGACCATCCTCGGTGGCAAGCTAGCTAGCAAGTACAGCAGCAAGAACATCCTAGGTGCTGCACTTACGATATTCTGCATCATCTCCGTCCTCGGCGTCGGATTCGCCCCGCTTGAGCTCGGGGGCGATCACGATAGGTATGACTTCCAGTATGACTGGGACGAGGAGGAGGGGGCGTATCGCCTTTCGACGTTGTATGACAGGGGCGTCGATGGATGGGTTAGCGAGTCCGGGGATGGGGACGAGAATTTCCGCAATGCATTCCTGACATACCTAAAATCGGGCGATGAAGAGACTTCGCTTCTTGGCATAGAGGAGGCCCGGAGCCTCTCCTCGGAGATGCCGGGGATGACTGATCACAGGTTCTCTTTCTCGTTCCTCGGGGGGGAGCTGGATGGAGCGGCATCGGTAGGGGGTGAGCACCCCACAGTGATCGAGGGGGGCCCAATAGACTGGTGGCCCAATTTCCTGAGGGACAACGTGTGGGAGCCTGCAGGCCTTGGAATCAACATGCAATGGATAATCCTGGGGATGTCATTTGGAATGGTCATGGGTGTCGCTGGCGCCCTGTCCAGGAGCCTCTTCAGTATGCTCATCCCCGCATCCAAGACGACTGAGTTCTTCGGCTTCTTCGCCTTCATCGGGAAGGCGGTGTCTGTTCTGGGCCCAATCATCTACGCTATTGTCGCTGCTTCGATGGACAGCAGGATGGGGCTTCTCAGCGTAGTCGTCCCGATACTCGTGGGGATGTGCTTCTTCTTCGTCGTCGATGTCGAGGAGGGGATCAGGGTCGCCGACCAAGTGGACGCAGAAGCGGGGATTGGCAAAATAGGGGGGGAGGAGTGATGAAGCTGCCCTTCACTTTGGTTCAGAACTCCCTGACTCTGCTAATCATACCGTTCCTCGCAGGCATAGTGGGGATCGCTGCAATTCCAGCTGTCGCCCTATTCGGAGAGTTGCGCGGGGCACTGTCGAACGGGGAGTACTGGGTGGATACCACGGCCACAGCAATATCACTGGGCATGTCGATCATGTTTTGGGGGATCACACTGGTTGTCATGTGCGGGATTCTGGGTGGCCTGCTGAGGCCGAGATTGGCTCCCGGGAGGTACCCCCTGGAGTCGTTCCTCACTATCCAGTGGGCATGGTCGATGGTGTTCCACAAGATAGCCCTGTTCTTCCTGCCCCACCTGGTCCCGTCGTTCATCGGCAACCTGTACTACAGGCTATCCGGGGCCAAGATAGGGAAGGGTGCCCAGATAAACTCCCCAAACGTCAACGACGCTGGCTCAGTCACAATAGGGGACAGGGTGGTGATTGGCGGACACGCGACAATCAATGCACATCTCACGGAGAAGGGGGAGTTGGTGATGGCCCCCGTTGTGATTGGCGATGGCGCACTGATCGGGACCGGATCCATAGTCCAACCGGGTTGCACGATTGGCGAGGGGGCTGTCGTGGCCTCAAGGGCAGTCGTGCCGAAGTGGACGGAAATACCCCCCGGAGAGGTCTGGGGCGGGATACCGGCTAAATGCATCAGGCTAGCTGACGGGACCAAACCGGGTGGATGAATGACCAAGTGCAAGGGTCTCAAGGACGATGGGACCGCCTGTTCGAAGCACATCATGTACAATTCCGAGTACTGCAAGGAACACCAGCATCAGGACCCTTCGAAAATAATATGCTTGAGCGAGGATAAGAGGGGAAAGCGCTGCTCGCGTCGCGCAATGGAGGGTATGTTGTTCTGCAAGATGCATCTGGACCAGATAGCAGAATTGGAGAATTTAGATTGCCCCAGAGGCTGCGGGAAGATGGAATTCAAGTCAATGCACATCGGGGGAAGACTGGATGGCTTCTACAGATGCAGGGAATGCGAGGGTCGGTTGCTGGATGCCAAGCGCATGGATAGGATCATGAATTACTCAGATGACCTGAGTCGGTTCATCGAAAGTGGGGAGGAGTGCGACCTTAGGTGCCCAACCTGCGATTCGGAAATGGTCGAGGTCAGAGTCAAATGCAACGTACCCGACAAGGGTGGGGTGGGCCTCAATGTCGGAAGCAGCGGCGGGGTTGGCGGGTTGGTTATTGGGCTAGCGATAGCGGGGTTGGCTGAGTCTGCAAGGCAAAAGAGAAGGAAAGAAAAACGCATGGCTTCGGGAGTTGTTTTTGATGGTGAGTTCACATACATTTGCGTGGATGGGTGCCGGGATTGCGGCTCATTCTGGTTCGATGGGGGAGAGATGCAGAATATCCAAAATAGCATTGACTTGAGAGGCACCACGACGGAAGCAGTGGCAGCAGTCGAAGAGACGCTGAAGTGGAGGAATAAGAAGAAATTAGAAAGAAAGAAGTCGGAGACGGGAGGCAATGTATGCAGTCACGTAGGAGAAGACGGGATCCACTGCCTCACGCAAAGAAGACCCAGTGATGACTACTGCTGGAAGCACAAGCGGCCAAAGTGATCAGTGGTCGTCTTCCTCGGGCTCTTCCTCGGAGTCTCCCTCTTCCTCGGTGGGCACCTCGGAAGCGGCCTCCTTTGCTGCCTCTAGGGTCTCCTCCATCCTCTCCTTGAACAGGTCCTTCTTCTCCTCGAACTCCTTGTAGGCCTCCACGGCGCTGTCGATCATGGCGTACCTGGTCTGGATTGCCTCGCTGAGGTCCTCGAAGAGCTTCATGTGCTGGGCGTACCAGTCGTCCCTAGCCTTCATCTCGACCATCGAGGTCTGAAGTGCTGTGTCGAGTTCCTCTGCCACCTCGAACACCCTGCCGAGCCTTGCCTGCTCGCGAGTGTACATCTCCTGGGTCTTCTCCAGCTCGGGCTCAAGGTGCTTGACCCTGGTTCCGGCCTTTGCGCCCTCTAACTCGAGATCCCTTATTCGGTGGTCCTTGTCATTGAGAAGGGCCTCTAGGCCCTCCTTCTCGATCTCCTTGTCTATGGCGTCCTTCTCGAGAACCTCGATGTGCGCCTTGGCGTCATTGAAGTCCGATTCCAGTGCCTGATAGGCGACGTACAACTTGTCCAGGCGCTCCTTCTCCATGGTCAGCTGCTCGTGGACATTGTCCTCCGCAGGCGGAACTTGCTCTTCCTCGCTCATGGTGCCCCTCAAACAACTCGAGCCATACTTCCCCTTTAACCCCGGCGGAAAACGTGAGAGCTAATTTCGCATTATCGGCATTCAGGAGGATATCGCGGCTATGGTGGACGAAAGCACCGCAGTGAGCCTCTTTGCGGATGGAATGTGCAGCTTCTCGTCCGGGCCATGTGCGTTGTTGCCCGGTCCAGAGGGGCCCGTGCAGAGGAACTTGGCCTCTGGGTACCTTCCTTGCATCATCGCCATGAATGGAATCGTGCCCCCTATCCATGTCGCTAGTGGGGGCAGTCCCGACAGGTGCATGGAGGCTGCGTTGATGGCTTCCTTCACTGACCCCTCCAATGGGGGGGCGTCGAATCCGTTGGCTGATGAGTCGAGGGTGAATGTTACCTCCGCTCCGTAGGGGGGGTCGGCTTCCAGGGTCCGCTTGATGATCGGCTCGAGCGAGTCGGCATCCACGCCCGGGGGGATCCTGAAGCTCAGTTTCAAGTCGGTGTTCGTCCTCAGTACGTTTCCGGCTACCTGGACCGATGGCATGCCATCCGCTCCGATGATGCATAGAGATGGTAGCCAGTTCATCCCCAGAATCATCTCGGAGACGCTGTCAGCGACCGGGGTGAGGGAGTCGACGGTGGGGAACTGCTCCCAGACCGAGTTTCCGACTACCGAAGCCAGCGAGTCTGCCTTCGCCTTGAGATCGGAGTCTACATCCACGTACATCTCTGGAATCAGTATCCTTCCAGTCTCGGAGTCCTCTACCCTGTCGAGGAGTTTCCTTGCTATCCTGAATGAAGATGGGATCGAGCCACCGGAGTTTCCCGAGTGTATGCCCTCGTGGGATACCTTCACCGATAGGGTCCCGGAGACGAGTCCCCTGAGGGCCTCGGTCATCCAGATGTGGTCATAGTCTGGCCCCCCGCTATCCATGACCACTATCATGTCCGGGTCGCCTAGGTCGCCACTGAGCAAATCGAGGTATGGGGGGAGGTCGAAAGAGCCTGATTCCTCACAGGTCTCGATTAGGAAGGTGCACTTCGGATGGGGGATTCCTGATTCCTGCAGCAGCCTGATCGAGGTCACGCATAGGTAGCCCCCATACCCATCATCGATGGAGCCCCTTCCGTACAGCCATGGATCCCTCCTTACGGGCTTTAGGGGGTGGAGTCCCTCCGACCATAGTTCGGGCTTGGATGGCTGCTTGTCAAGATGGGAGTAGAACACCACCTCGCCAGAACCGGTGCCTTCTATGGAGACCATGAGAACTGGGGACATTCCCTCGATCGTGTGCTTTTCGTAGCTCATTCCCGATATCTCCTGTTCGTCTAGCCACGTGCAGAATAGGTCTATTGTGGCATCCAGCTCGCCCAGTGACTCCCACTCTGGTTCGAACAGTGGGGAGAGGGCCTTGATCTCTATGAATTCGCCGAGGGACGGCAATATCGAGTTCTCCCATATCTCTTCACTTCTTTCCATCATTCGGTCCAGGGCCTCTGACATGGCCCTGTGTGGGGGCCTGCACAAATGGATTCTTCTGCCAATGGGGGCATTGTACGTTCACAGGGGACAGTTTCCGCACGAGCATTCGTAGTCCGAGAGGGTGGGCTCTGAATCCAGGGACATCTTGGCTGCCACGGACAGTGACTTTTCCAGTTCATTTAGTGTGGCTTTGAACATGTCTTCGGGGTACTCAACAATCCTCCCAGTTACGCCTACCAATATTGCTGGCCTCAGAACTGACCTGGTCGGAAGGCCCCTCTTCTCCCTCTCCTCCTCAATTGTAATGAGTGCTAGGTAGTAGAGTGCCAGTTGCATGCTGTGGTGCTCTAGCATCTCGATTTCTGCATCGCACTGTGGTTCGAATGAGTGGTTCCCGTATGACTCCATCAGGCCATCAAGGATGCCTGAAGTGAGTTTGTGTGCTTCCTCTGTCTTGAGGTCTATTGGTCTGATGTATTTTCGCTCTCCGGAAACCGTGCATAGAACTAGATCTATGACTCCATCCATTTCTACATTGGCCTCGTCGATTGCGGATAGTGGCTCGGGCCCATCGGGAGTCCACCTCGTCCTGACTATTCTGTCGAGAGATGTCCTTCTGGAAAGGTGGAATGGCATTTCGGTTCTCAGTCCTTCGACGATGTGTCCATTGACGGCTTTTCCGGATACTAATTCCCCCATGGTGCCCTCCTTGATACGGGACAGCATTTCGCCCATTAGAGAGCGGCAGCCTTCTCTGTCGGCACCTGGGGGGAGGAGTTCGTCGAGCACTTGCCCGATGACGGATTGGTCGTCCAGCTTGTCATCCCCTGCTGCTGCCCATGAGTCCGGTAGGTCGACGTTCACACCTTCTGGAGGACCGGGGTTTCCGAGTCCTATCTCGAAGGCCCTGTGAACTATTTTCCCCAAAGCGGCAGCATCTACCCCTTGAGGGAGATCGTTTTCTGATCCGGACGGTGTGCTGTTAGTTGGCTGTTCAACAATCATCCCCCCTCTAGTCTCTAGCCAATATCTGCGGCTACAGTTCTGTAGTGCTGAAAGCCTATGTGGGGCCACCCTGACCCTGCTGGAGATATTCCATCTTGGGGTTGGCATGGAGGGAACGGGCTTCTTTGAAGACTCCCTAGCTGCGTCATCTACCATCTCGATCATCTGGATAGGGGTTAGTGGTGATGCTGCGGTATTGTCCGGATCGTCGAGACACTCAGGGTGGTGAATCATGGTGAGCCCGGGCAGCGTGTCTGATCCCAGGAAGCCCTCGTACAATGACTTCATGGGATCGAAAGCCCTCTCCCCCTTCTTGCATACTTGTGGTTGTTCTTCTGATTCCGAGTCATCTACTGACATCCAGTGAGATTCGCTCTCGTCCCTCTCCCAAGAGCCCTGACGTAGGGACTCTAGCCACATCTGACCAAGTTGCGGAATGGGGCCGGAGTATGCCCAAGGAACGACTAGTCCCTCCCCTTCCCTCCATTCTGTTTCCTTCGGGGAGCCCGTGATGATCAACTTGCTCTCAGCTCGAGTAGCTGCAACGTAGAGCAGTCTCCTAGACTCGGCGTCCTTCCTAGCAATGTGCGTTCTCATTAGATGCTTCCACAGCGGAGAGTGGGGGTGGTCCTTGCCGGATTTCTTAATGGGCCAAGGCTTTGGCCTGCCTCCGAACATTTCAGGGGTTACAATCATCTTGTTCTTGTTCTCATTCATGAGATTCGTCTGCCTTCCCGAGAAGACGTCTGCGAGTATCACAACCTTCGACTGGAGGCCCTTCGCCCCATGTATGGTCATTATCCTTACAGCTTCGTTTTGAACGGGTGATGATGCCTGCAATGATGAGGAGTCGCTCTCCTTGATCGTGGATATTCTATCTGCCAGGACCATTGGGTCCCCTCCTATCTCCTTGGAGAGTGAACGGATCAATGAGATGAAGTCCTCAGCGTCCTGCCTGTCCCCGGGTTCTGGATTAGCGACCAACAAATCGGAGTTGTCTATTGATTCCTCAAGAGCGTCGATTATTCTACCTGATAAAGAGAGTTTTCTCCACCTTCCCACTAGATTCTTTAGTCGGTCATTATCCGATATTTCGACCATCCTTGAAACAAGGTCCTCCTCGGGGATTGCTGCCTCCAGAAGGCTCTGGAGTTCCCTGTCACTGAGTCCGATCATGCTACTTCTAGAGGCCCATGCAGCATTGTGCCTGGATGTTGGGCGTGCTAGGAACTGTAGTAGGCCGTTTAGGCTGTGGGCCACGGGCCTGTCCAAGAGCCCCCCCTCCCTGTCTGCCTGAGATGCTATTCCGATAAGTGATAGTTGGCGTGCTATCGAGTCCCTGAGTCTGCTCCTACTTGGGAGGAGTATCATGATGTCACTAGGGGAAACTGGTTCCTCCTCGGGGAGTTGGCTCCAATTTCCCGAAGGCCCTCTGACCCTTACGGGTGTGCCATCGATAAGGTTCCTGACCCTCTTTGCAATGAGGAGCGACTGCCTCTCGATTGAGTCCGGGCTTCCGTCTTCGAAGGCATCGAGGGGTGTGGTCAGTTCAATCGGGGGGTTTTCCTCAACATCACCCATCACGGGGCATATCCACTCCAAGGATCCTGGAACATCGCTCTTCTCAGGGCTTGGAAACAATGGTTGAGGAGAGGCGTAGAAATTTCCGTCTGGCAAATCCCTGTGTCTACCTGACAGTACGTCTTTCCACCATTGGTCCATCACTCTGAGGAGTCCTCCATCGGTACGGTAGTTTACTTGGAGTCTGATCAATCCTCGACGGCGTAATTTTACCTCTTCCTGGTCAGGTTTCGGGAGGTGCTGATCTGAAAGGTCGAATGGGATCCACTCGATGGAGGCTAGGCCTGAGTCCTCGAGCAGTTTCGTTGCCTTGGAGAATCCTATGGATCTGGAGTTCCTGGGGTCTCGGCTCTCGTCAGGACGTCTCAATTCAGGGCTTCTAGTCAGTTCGGGAACGCTTGAGAGCTCGTGATCGTTGACGGACATCAGGTGACTGGCATGCTCCAGGAATCCGGCGACCTCGGCCTGCCTGAATGCGTAGATGCTCTGCTTGACGTCCCCAACAAAGCAAATTGTGGGCTGCCAGGGGGTGTCTGGTGGTTCCGGGTCTCCAGAAACATATCCCCTTGTCCCCCACAGTCTGGATAGAAGCCTCCATTGCAAGGGGGAGTTGTCTTGGGCCTCGTCGATGATGAATGCCCTGTACCTCCGCCTGATTTCCTCGAGGATGGAAACTCTCGTCTCCAAATCGAGTCTGATCGCTCCTAGGGTTCCCGATGACTCGGCGGCAAGTGTAGGGTCTCCCTCTAGTATCTTGAGTTCCTCAAGGGCAAGAGAAATGTGGTCATCCCTCCATGGTTGCGACTTGAGGGAGTCCAATGACCTAATGATTTGAGGTGGGTAGAATGTCTTGCATGATTCTGGGCAGTTGGCCAGAAGTAGGTCTCCAGCCAATCTCTGAATGTCATCGAAGTCTTCTACCTCGTTTGTCTCCTTCATCTTCTTCAGAATTCCCTTGAATCCAAGATGGACTAGTCGTAGGTCCTCCAAGTTCTGTACCTCCCCTTCTATGTTGAAGTGATAGTCAGAGGGGCTTCTCCCCGGAGGGATCCTTTCTGGCACCTCTTCTGGCACTGGTTCTGAGAATGTGTCCCTCCCCAGTGGCGAGCAGGGTGGCTGCCGGGAGTCAAGTAGCATTGCAACCTGAGCGAAATGCAGAACATGCCTTCCGTTTCTTGTGGACCACAGGTCCCTTGTTCTGTCCACGATTGTGTCTAGTTCGCCCCTGACGGTTTCCCTGATTCTCGCGTCTGATATCTTTCCGCAGGTTTCTATCCCCCTCTCCCACCTCCCGTCATTGGGGAGTGTCCTTGCCCTCCCGGGGAAGAACTTGGGCGATTTGCTCTGGAGTGACTTCTGCGACGCCGTGCATTCCATATGGTGACTCATCCAAACTAGTTGCTCCCATGTTTGGGATGGCATTGATGATGCGAGATTGTCCATACATGCCATCCTGGATTCTGCCGACCATCCCTTTGGCGACAAGTGGAGGTTGTATTGTTTGACTATCTCGCAGAAGTCATTGGTGATCCTTCGCAGTTCCAGGAAAGTGGCCTCTATCATCTTAGGATCTATTGAGGAGAGTATTCTCTGGAGGAGGAGGTCTCTGTCAATTTGACCGTCCCCCCTGGATATTGAACGGACCCCTTCATCGATGAACACGGAGTTTCTTACCAGGCTCCTTAGGATTCTGGATGAGGTCCATCTGCCATGATATCTCCTGGCTATTCTGTCTCTCGCTTCGAGTACTCCCTCGGCAATCTCGCCACTTACGCCGGCATCTACTGCATCGCCTATTCTCGATTTTGAGCTGGGGAGCCGCCAGAGGGTGTTTATCGCCTCGTCAATTGACAGTTCCCTCGCTGAGTCAGAGATAATCTCGCTGCTATATGAGTCTCCAAGAAGGCCCCTGTAAGGGGAAACTAGCTGATTGAAGAAGGAGTCTATTGTTCCAACTGGAGCGTCTTCCAATTGTGCTAGGAGCATGTCAGGATCGCCTGTGTTGGAGACTCTTGGATCGTCCCTAACAGTTAGTTTGGAGATTTTTGATCTCAATCTGTCTTTCATCTCGTCAGCGGCCTTGTTCGTGAAGGTCAGGAGGACTACTTCTCCAGGGAGCAGCCCCTCCCAATTCTGAGGGTCGCTAGTATCGGCAGGAGCTGATAGGTGGGTCCCGCCCCCTGGGCGTGCTGGCCTAGATGGGACTGGGGTTATTCTTGTCGCCCTCTGGTCCTTTGAGAAGTAGTGCTCCAATGCCCTGTCAACAATAGTGCTGGTTTTCCCTGTACCCGCTCCTGCGTCAACTACAATGTGGGAGTCAATATTGAGTGCCAGACGCTGTCCCATGTTCAGAAGCATCAGAAATCGTCCTCCACTCTAACATCACAAATACTGCTAACGGGGCAGTATCTGCAGGATGATTCTGATGGCGTTGGGTGTACCCTTCCAAGTGAAGCGAAATGGGCAGTTCTCAGTGCCACAGAAAGTCGCTGGGCCAGCCATGCCCTGAATTGGTCACTATTGGTGTCACCTTGCTCGTCGGGGAATCTGTGGAGTGATGAACAAATGTTGGTCTTAGTGCCAACTTCCAATTCGTTCATGATTCCAAAGTACCCCTCTGAGACTTCGAGAGTGTGCTCTGATTCATGCCCGAATAGAGATATCCCTGCTCCGACCACTAGGTCCCCCGGGTGACAGACCTCCCATGCCCTGGCATATACGGCCAACTGGAGTTCATCCAAGAGCCCGGTTTGGTGCCTCTCCCCTGGTGTCTTCCCAATGGAGGTCTTTAGATCCCTGATGGCAACCAGTCTCCTGGGTTTCCAATTGGTCCCGAGAATTCTTATTGGTGCGACTGTGTCACTTCCCGATTCGTCTATCCATATTGTTCCTAGTTCGTCATGTGGCAACAGGTCCACCCTGTCTATCCTGCCCCTTACCCGAATGGGGGGCAGGGATTCCATATCGGGGCTTGAGATATGGGGTGGGAGATTTATCTCGATTCCCGATTTGTTGGCCCCATAGATGTCCCATTCAAATGCAATTGGCATTGCATCGGATATCTCGAATTCAGAAGATATCATTGCCCCTATTCGTCCGGAAATTGGGGCTGGGGAATGATTGGAGAGCCATTCTATCCACTCTCTGTGGTTCATTCCTGACAGTATTTTCCTCCAGTGGGTAGAGACAGCATCTGTCCTCTCCAGCCACCTAGCCCTGGAATCTAGAGACCCCAGTGCATTCATCATGAGAGTTTCTCGGGGTACTCCTGATTTTGCCAAACTGACTGGGATATCTCCCCTTATCACGTCCCCTATTTCCCTCTCCTTCCCCATCTCCATCCCTAGGACACCACAGAGGAGGTCGTAGTGAATATCATGCATTAGGTCCCCATGGGTTCTCTGATCGAGGTCTTCTGACTGCTTCTCGTCTTCCCTAGCTCTTAGCCCACTCGACAGCCATCCCCTTCTGGGGCATCTTGCCCATTCCTGCAACCTGCTGGCAGACCACATCCTGACATTCTGTTCGGGCCCCTCGTAATGCCCTTGCCTGGAGTCGAGGGTCACTGAGCCGGACGGCGCGAGTACCAGTGGCCGCGGATCTATTGTCGGTGTTTTCTTTCCATTGTAGGTAGTTGCCCCCACTAGTGGCCACCTTCTCGCAGACCTAGGTGGTTCGAATCCTTCAGGAGTGGTTCTAGTGAAGTCGCCTGGCTCTACGGAGGTGATGTAGGGCACGTTTGATTCTGCTAGGTATCCGTCCTCGTCCGACTTTGTTGGCTGTCTTGACTCCCTGTCCCTCTGTAGAGCGGCATCGAGTGGGATTGAAATTGAAGCGGGATTTATCGGTGGTCTTTCCGGAGGTATCATTTTCCTTAGCTGGATTCCCTCTGATTGCCTCAAATCCCTGGGGCCCAGTGGAGTCGACTTGTCGTTATCAAAAACATCTGGCTCATGTTGAGAGTTGTCGGTAATCTCCCTGATTGGTGCTGCTGCAGGGGAAGAGGACTCTAGGCTGGGGTCCAGTATTACCACCCTAGGGGTGCAATGGATAATGTGTCCGAGGTAATGTCTAGCGTCCATTATCGGACCTTCCGGGCCTAGCAGATTGTAGGCGTGCCTCTCACTGTCCCCTAGGAATGCCAGTTTTGGAACTTTTAATTTCCAAGATGCGCTAGATACATTGGCCAATATCAGTAAATCGGAAGAGCACCCGAGTGCCATCTCTGGCGTCATTATTCTGAGTCTGGTTGAATTCATTGGACTTGCTGGCATATTCAGAGACCTGATTACTTGGGAAGCCTCTTGGACCCAATCAGAACCATTCGTGGGCGGGCTTTGCCCCGTGACTGACTGAAGCGATCTGAGGGATTCGTGTTCGGCCAATATTTTCTGCAACACCGCCTCTGGTGGTATCGATATTCCATCGACCCGCGTCTCGTTTTCCTCATTCAGTATATTGGAAATGCGGCTGATCCACTCATCTGCATCGATGGGTGCTTCTGGAATTGGCAGTGTTTCTCCAGAGTGACAGCCAACGAAAAATTCCTCGTTCTCCAGAGCGTCCCTGTCTTCTTTCCGCAATAGGGGCTTAATGGAATTTGACAATGAAAGTAGCCACCACTGCGCGGATTCCTTAGCAGATCCGATTTCATCCGATATTGGGGGGAATCTAAGGGTCTCTAGCCATCTGGAAAGAGCTCCCCTGCCACCGATTAGATGTTCTGATCTAGCCAATGACGGAAGTAAGGAAGGGTCGACTTTTGGGGTTATTGATGGATCAGATGGATGTGCATTTATTGACTCGAATGGTTTGATGGAAACCTGCATTGATAGAGACCTTATCCTCTCCATTGCGAAAGAATCTGTGCCATGTCCAATATTGCAGAGTTCGTGTAGCCAGAATCCTACTGGTGTACTTAGTACGGGGGTTTCTCTTTCCCGTGAGGGGAATCCGATATTGTTCAGTAATCTGGCCCATTTGTTGTAGTTATCCTTGAGTGATGGGTCCACTACGATAACTCTGCTACTATCGTCATTCGATATTTCCTCCTGGACCAATGAAATTGCGGCATTGAATGAATGGTCCTCCCTCTCTAACATCAGTCTCTCAAATTCTCCTGGATCTCCAGCTGATGTAATTTCATGATCGGGTACCCAATGTGGAATCTCGGAAGATGATTTGATTGTGCTTTTGTCCTGCAACTGAAAGCCATGGTGGCCTAGCCTGTAACTTCCTGGGTTTGTCAGTTGGTGAATTGGGCATATCTCAGATAATGCGAGCAGGAGTTTTGTGTGTGAACTGGGGAAGGATGGGGGATGATCCAGCAATATTATTCCATCAACATCCTTCAGAGTAAAGGGAGTCTCGGAGTTATCTAAATTATTCATAATGCGAGAGCAAACGAAGTCTGGGTGGGTTCCGCCCAACCTACTTTCCAATTCACGCAGAATTCTAGAGAAAGAGTGTATTCCGGGACCTTCCCAAGATTCTAGGGAGTCCTCGAGGGATAGAAAGTGGTGCAATTTAGCGAGGGATTTGGTTTTCCCCCTGCCCCATGACATTTCTGGAAGGGGATTGATGAGAGGGAAGGCAAGCTCGGATGCAGCAGCGGCGCATGCTCCATGTAGAACTACCTCGAATGCCGGATCTGTGGCGATTCTCCTAGGGAGTCTCAAATCTGCTGATAAGGATGATTTCAGTGACCTCATCGTGTGGTGGGCATTTCTATCGAAGGCGAAACCGAGGTCGCTAATTCGGGACATTGCCTCTCTACGGCTCTCCTCGTTTGGATAGATTATGAGGACGTTTGAAGGACCTCCTGCTGAGGTGGGTCGAGGGTCTATTGCTTGGTTTACGAGGTGTTCAAAAAGCCATTCAGGAATACCTCCCGGACTGGTTTCCTCAATCGTCAATGAAGTAACTCCGGTTGGCATTCGACTCCTCCGAGCGTATGCCATGCCCAGCAGGGGTTATTCAACCCAACTGATAGGCAAGAAGAACAATTGGCATCATTGGTCTATCTGCCGAGGGACCAATGCTGCTAGAAAGCAAAGGAGGGTAATTATCCCGGGGGCAGGCAAGGGGGAGCCTTTGTCCGGCGATTCCTGCTCCCAGTCGACAATTAGTACGACGGAAATGTCGTCATCGTCCCAAGCAGGAGGAGTAGTAATGGTCAAGGTTCCTTCTTCACCTTCCATTTCTATTGCCTCATGAAGAACGTGCGAGTAGTACTCAAGGCCGTTGGAACCATCTGGAAAGTACGTCGAGTCCTCGACGAAAAGTATCCAGGGGCTCAACTGAAACGAGGGGCAATCATCTACACAGGAATGCATCAAACCAGAGATGTCCCATGAGACTTCTACCTCTTGTTGCTGGCCGAGTGAAGCCATCAATGACAATTGCCCAATGACAGGAGCTGTGGAGCCCTCGGAAATAGATAACGAATAGTCTTCCACTAGGGAGTTGGTCTTTGCACGCGTTCCGAAGTGTAGCCTCTCGCCGTCGATAACGTTAGTCGGAGCCAGTCTAGGTGATCCTCCTGCAAGTGTAACTGCATGCCCATACTGTGATTCCCAACGCTCCTCCGTGCTATTACTCCCGAATGGGTCGGTTGGCTCGAACCAATGTCTGTGATAGTGGATCAATTCAACGTCGGAGTCCCCTATTGCCTCATCCATGTGTCCCTCTGTAGCTACGCAATTAGTGCACCAAGTGGCGGTGTAGACCTCTATGACGGTGGGCAATTCGCTGACATCGGATGAAACTGAGTTTTCGGTTGAGTTATCCGATAGTGAGATGGATAGTCCTCCTATGGTTCCCCCGATTGCCCCTTGTGATACTCGTGCATCTTCCCAATCCACATCGATATCAGTAGCCGCAGAGGACATTATCGGGATCAATAATAGGGAGGACAGCAGGACTGCTAGTGTGGCCCTCATAGCATGTTGTGGTCGCACATGATATTGAACGCTTGTGGGTCATTGTGCCTTCTCGAAGGCGTTGATTGCCCTGTCAATATCCTCATCGGTAATGTGCAAATGAGTCACGACCCTTATCGAAGAGTCGTCTATGGTCAGAGCGTCTACTCCTTGTTTGGATAGACGTGTGACGATATCGTCCGCTTGGCCTTGCTTGCAACCAATGTAAACCATGTTGGTCTGAACCTGCTCCAGGTCAACTGAGAATGCTGGTATTTGTTCAATCGCCTCTGCCAACCTCCTTGCTCTCGTGTGATCTTCTGAAAGCCTCCCTATGTTGTTGTCCAACGCGTAATTCCCCCCGGCGGCGATGATGCCTGCCTGCCTCATTCCGCCACCGAACATTTTGCGCCATCGATGAGCTCGAGATATCATTTCCGTGGAGCCTACCAAGACGCTGCCAACAGGAGCCCCGAGTCCCTTGCTAAGGCAAATAGAGATCGAGTCGTAGTCTCTGGCGATTCGTGAGACTTCTTCTCCTGTGGCAACTGATGCGTTGAATATCCTAGCTCCATCGATATGGGAGGTACAGTCATTTTCCCGGGCCACATTTGCTATTGCATCCATCGTCTCAAGGGAGTAGCAGGTGCCTCCCCCCCTATTCGAGGTGTTCTCAACACATACCATCGATCCATTTGGAAAGTGTCCGAGGCTTCCATCTCCCTTCCTGATTGCCCTAGCAACATCAGCGGGATTCATGATTCCCCTTTCTCCTGGGACCAAGGCAACAGAAACCCCTGAGAGGGCAGCGAAGCCCCCTCCCTCGTAGATGTAGATATGACTGTGTGATTCGGTAATTATCTCGTCTCCGGGCTCGGTCTGTGCTCTGATGGCCGTGGCGTTTGACATGGTGCCCGATGAAACAAACAGGGCTGATTCCTTACCCAACATCCGGGCCACCCTCTCTTGTAGTTCGATCACTGTTGGATCGTCGCCAAGAACATCATCGCCAACTGGGGCTGCGGCCATTGCCTCCCTCATGGCTGGAGTCGGTTGGGTCACCGTGTCACTGCGCAGGTCGACTCTGGTGGATGGATAATCTCGCACATTTGTAGCAGAACCGCTATCACATATCAACTAATTCGGTTTTTTCTCAGTGCGTAGCACTGAATAACGTGATATTTTACTAGATATTCCCGGAGACATCAGGTGTTACTGAGAACACCGGCAAATTGTAAAACATGTGTTTTTAGCCGTTTTTTGGGCTTTTTATAGGTTCCAATTATAAGATATGGGTGTTGTCGACAGCCGCTCACTAAGGTGAGGAGGAAAAAATATGGAAATGGACAACAGAGCAATGATGAATGAAGTTGGAGGTGCCTTTATGGTATCCTGGATGGTTCTCGCGGGAGCCGGCCTAGGAAGCCTAGAGGGCGCTGTCCTACTAGCTGCAGCATGGATGGCAATCAGTGGAGCGCACATCCTGCCTGTTGTTACTTGGTGCCACATGATGACCGGTGACCTGAGTGACACAGACGGAATGATGGGTAACGCTATGTTACTCCTATCGCAGGTAGTCGGTGCCGCACTAGCGATCGCACTGATGACCGAGGCTGGAGCTATAGAGACCGGTTGGGCAGCAACAGCCTGGGAGGCCCCTGAGCTATGGGGAGCACTCGGGATGATTGCAGGTGGTGCAGTATTCTGGACCATCTACACCCGATGTGACGCATGGGTAGCGGCCTTCTCGTTGATGGCCCTTGCCGGTGCAATGGGCGGAATGGACGCAGCGCACGAAATGGGAGCTTCGCTCCTAAGCGGCGCGGACGGCATCCAAGATGTCGCCCTAGACTGGATCGTTGACGGCCTACTAGTAGGTCTCGGCGCTAGAGTCGGCGTAATGGTCGACGACGCAGTCTGAGATCGGTAACACGATTGGTCAGAATTACGTAAGGCGGGCTGGGGGGTTCACTCCCAGTCCCGCCCAACAAACAACTCAATTCTTCAGTCTTACTTTACGAGCGGCAGGCTGCTCGTTATCGAGTCTATGGTGCTCCTAGGACCAGGTCCTATCCCCACTACAGTGACTGTTCCTGGGGGTATCTCGGTATGACCTGCGTCTTTGACCATGTGCGTGATCAGCCCGCTCTCTGAGGCCTCTCCGTAGATCCTCCTCAGTCCTTCCAAGTGTGGTGCGGCGACCACTATCTTCCTAGCCCCTTCTCTGAGATACCTCTGCAGTGTCTTTGACTCGTTCTTGCTCGCCTTCAAGACGCACTCGCTCACGGCGTGCCCACATTGCGCTGCTAGCTTTCCCTTGGTTAGGTTTAGGTCGGCCCTTGTTACGAGAACCATTGTCAGCTCAGGTTGGGGTCGTGACAGTCCTCATCACCACCGTTCTGCTCCGGCTGTGACGGGACATCATCTCCGAAAGAGGTGTCGAGAGCCATGCAGCGAATACCACGTTACCTGATGCGTGCAGCATGTCAAATGGAATCCCCGAAAGAATGTAGGCAGGCAATAGTTCGGCCCCGAAGGAGTGCAGGGCGCTCAAGGACACAACCCAGTCGAAGCAGAAGGCGGCGACCACGGAAAGGGCCGCTACCCTGGAGGGAGAGAGTATTCCCGATACATGCATCTTGTCTGAGAGTAGCGAGCCTGAGATTCCCACTAGCGACCATCCGGCCGCCTGGTATAGAGTCCAAATTCCATGACCCAGGAATACATTGGAAAGAAGAGCCACCGAAGTTGCGAGGAGGACTGCCCTCGATGTGCCGAAGTGGATTCCTGCCAAGAGGACAATCACCGTGACTGGTTGGATGTTGGGGAGTGGGTCTAGGAGTACCCTGCCAGAGACCGCGAAGACACCCATTAGAGC
>Ga0206683_10000347_pt1 | contig 34762 bp, 31 predicted proteins | sample M280m12015metaG_FD_155483 | JGI IMG/M metagenome (GOLD analysis project Ga0206683, IMG submission 155483) | Ammonia-oxidizing marine archaeal communities from Monterey Bay, California, United States - M2 80m 12015 | ecosystem: Environmental > Aquatic > Marine > Intertidal zone | place: USA...
GGGAGCCGCTCTGGTCCGATAATGATCAAAGCAATTATTAGTATTAAAAGTATTTCAGTTGAATGAATATTAAACATTACCGGCAGTCGCACTCACGTCTAATGAGCGCGGTGTTTAACGAGTGATATTGAAAGCTATTTAGTTTCTACTTTTTCGGCAGTCGCATCTATGGTCTCACCGGTGCCTTCTGTAGATTCTTCAGATGCCTCTGAATCGGACTCAGCTTCGTCATCTTTTATTGCGGTTTTAAATCCCTTTAAGGCGCCACCAAGATCAGAGCCTAAGTTACGTAATTTTTTTGTTCCGAATAGCATTACTACAATTAGTAGAATAATTAGTAGTTGCCAAATGCCTATTCCACCTACACCCATAATAAACCTCCAATATCAGCAACATTACCTATAGGATTCCTAATTGCTGGTTTCAATTTTACGTGAAGCCTTTTCATCAAGGCCAGAAATGTTAAAACGCTTTTCTAATTCAACCAATACTTGATCGGGTCCCATATTGAGGTGGCTTAACATAACCATTGTGTGAAACCAAAGGTCTGCTGTTTCACTTATTACAGCAGCCTTGCTTTCGATAGAATTAGCATTGCACTCTTTTGCTGCAAGAATAGTTTCCGTTGCTTCTTCACTTACTTTTTCAAGAATTTTGTTCAGACCTTTTTCATGCAAGCTCGCAACATAGGAAGCATCGCCGTTCGCCGATTTTCTTTTTTCCAGAACTTCTGCTAATTCGAGTAACACTCTGCTCATTTTAACACTCAACTTGCACTGCAAACACTAAGAGTGCTTATGATTTTCCGTATAATTCCGATGGATCTTTGAGAACTGGATCTAAAATTTCCCACTTGTCATTACTAAATTTTTGGAAGAAGCAGCTCTCGCGCCCCGTATGGCAGGCTATTCCACCGATTTGTTCGACTTTATAGCACAAAGTGTCATTGTCGCAGTCCAAATATACATCTACAAGCTTTTGAATATTTCCTGATTCTTCGCCTTTGCGCCACAGAGCATTACGAGAGCGAGACCAGTATACAGCGCGTCCTTCATCAATCGCTGTCTGTAAAGCTTCTCGATTAGCCCAGGCTTGCATCAAAATTCTCCCTGATGTCGCATCCTGTGAGATGACTGGAACCAAGCCATTTTTGTTCCAATTTACTTCGTCCAAATAAGAAGGCATCAGGTTAGTATGCTCTTTCACCGTCTAAAATACAAAAGATAGAAACCGACTGCAGTTAGTCCTAAGGTAGAGATTGGACTACTTACAATGACTGCGCTGGTCAATGGTACTAATGTTGCAACCGCCAAGACAAGAGCAACGATTCCACCAGTTCGTGCAATTCGTTTTCGTTTCTTTTCTGCCTCTTTTTGCCTTACTTCTTGATTTTTTAAAGAATCGCTAATTTCACTGAATTGATTTGATTGCTCAATCGCCTTGAGTAATAAAAATGGTAAATGTGGTAATTGTTCAATTAGGCTGGGAATATTTTCCTGTATTTTGGTTAATAAAATAAATGGATTTAATCGTTTGGTATTCCAATTTTCAAGATACGGCAGAGCCGTTTGCCATAGATCTAGTTCAGGATAAAGTTGGCGTCCAAGGCCTTCGATGTTCAAGAGTGTTTTTTGCAAAAGAACGAGTGAAGGCTGCACTTCCATATTAAAGCGGCCGGCCGTTCTAAACAGTTGAATCAAAAGCTGGCCAAATGAAATATCCTTCAATGGCCTCTCAAAAATCGGTTCACAGACACTGCGTATGGCCGATTCAAATTCATGAACTTTGGTATCTTTTGGCACCCATCCACTTTCCAAATGAAGTTGCGCTACTTTGCGATAATCTCTCTTAAAGATCGCTAACAAGTTCTTAGCTAAGTATTCTTGATCATCATCGCTTAGTGTTCCTATGATTGCGCAATCGATGGCAATGTATTGGGGGTTATTTGGGTTTTCTCGAGACACAAATATATTTCCGGGGTGCATATCAGCATGGAAAAAATTGTGTTCGAATACTTGTGTGAAGAAGATGTTCACTCCAGTCTCAGCGAGCTTTTTAAGATCGATATTATGTGATTTAAGCTGTTTTAGATCGGAGACCGAAATACCGTGAATTCGTTCCATGACCAACATGTTTTTACATGTGTAATCCCAATAAATTTTTGGGACGTAAAGTTCAGCGCTGTGCTCAAAATTCTTCCTCAGTACAGAGGTATTCGCAGCCTCAGTTTGTAAGTTTAATTCACCCCAAATGATTTTTTCATAATCATTCACTACTTCTGATGGTCGTAATCGCTTGCCTATCGTAGTTCGAAACTCAATTAATTCCGCAACCCATTTAAGTAATCTAATATCTGCATCGACGATTTTCTCGATATCTGGCCTTAATACTTTGATGACGACGTCTTCACCAGACTGTAAAACGGCTTTGTGTACTTGCGCGATCGAGGCGGATGCAAAAGGTTTTTCATCGAGCTGCTTAAAGACTTCCGATGATTCAACTCCAAGAGAATCCTTGATAATGGAATCTATAGTTGGTGATTTAAATGGAGGTACATTATCTTGCAATGACTGTAATTCATCAGCGAGGTCACTATCGAGGAAATCCCTGCGGGTGGAAAGTAACTGACCAAACTTAATATAAATTGGTCCAAGCTCTTCCATCGCTTGTCGCAAGCGTCGATTTCGAGATTCTTCTGGGGCAATCGCGGAACGACCTAATCGAAATGGAAAAAGTAACACTCGCAACCAGATCATCCCTGGTTGGCCGCCAAGGTATTCATCGAGACGATATTTGGCAATCACTCGTAGAATTTTTATGAGACGGGGTAGATAGGGCACTTATAGGGTTCTGCTTGCGTGGGAGGGGGAGGAAAGATAGCATCTGTAAACTCGGCAAACAAGAATCAAAAGCTCAATAAATCTCGATTTTTCAGTTGTTTACTGGGCCCAAGCGTTGAAAAAGATATTCAGCCTTTGCGGTCACGCGATCGATTTTCAATCGTAGTTGATCTAAATCCTCACTAAATTTCTCAATATCTGAAGAGAGGGGAGCCAATCTGGCTTCTTCTTTTATGTAGTCATTTGCATTTCGTTTTAGTTTTTTACCTGCATCTTGACTCCAGGAACTGAAACTCCTCACAAAATTATCAGTTTCGTGAGTTACTGTATCGCCCAGGAAAGGGGCCAGATGATCTGCCCACTGTATATCCAGTGATTGTATAGCTTGAAAAATATCTTGTATGAATTGTGCGTCGCCAGCAACTGCAATTTTAGAATTGGTCAGTGTTTGAGATGTGTTCTTTGTCAGCAAATTAACTAGGGCCTTTGCTTCGCCAGAAACTTTTGCATCAGGTGTTACATTGAGTGCTTCTGCGTTCATGCCGCTTAAACTTAATCTATCGAATCCGAAAAATACTACGATACTAAAGTTCGGTGATCGTGTTTCTATTTCTAAACTTCTTCCGGCGAATGGGGCGAGTTTATTCAGTACATATCTGTCTGATTGAATTATTTGATTAATGACCTTCTCCATTGGCCACAGAGCGACACTAATAATTTCTTTCATGGCGCTTTGAACCCCATATGGATTGCACAAATTCCATTCATCACATTGTGATACTTGCAGTCAACTAAACCCGCGTTTTCCATCATCCCAAGCAATGTATCTTGATCTGGGTGCATACGAATTGACTCAACAAGGTAACGATAACTAGCGGCATCTCCCGTGAACAGCTTTCCTGCAGTAGGCCACAGAGAAGAAAAAGCATCATAGGCTTTTCTAACTAACTGGTTCTTGGGTTTTGAAAATTCCAGTACCAGCACACGGCCGCCTGGTTTCAGAGCGCGATTCATGGAAGCTAGAGCGGAATCCTTGTCAGTGACATTTCTAAGACCATAGGCGATACAAATACAATCGAAAGTATTATCTTCGAAAGGCAGTTGTTCAGCATTTACTTGAGCAAATTGAACATTTCCAATTTTAGCCGCATCGATGACACGATCTCGACCAATCTGAAGCATGGCTTCATTAATATCTGCGAGCACTACTTGCCCCGTCGCGCCGACCAATGTCGAAAAGCGTAAGCTGAAGTCTCCTGTGCCGCCCGCCAGATCTAAAACGGTATAACCGGGACGGAGTGCGCTGAGTTCGATAGTAAAACGTTTAATTAGTCTATGGGAGCCTAGTGACATGACGTCATTCATGATGTCATAGCGGCTCGCCACTGATCTAAATACCTGACTAACCCTTTCTTGTTTTTCGCTAATAGGAACTTCTTCGTAACCGAAGTGTGTGGTTTCCTGATCGCCCTTATTGTTGGTCATGATTCTATTTCGCTGTCCTAGGCCGGCTGGATTTTGATTACCTGGGTGTCTGCCGGTAATGCTTCCCTAGTTTCACCGGCAGCTTGCAGTTTTCCGAGATAAGAATTCCAGAGATCAGTTTTGTTATGACTTAATTCTTGCAAGTAAGACCAGCTATAGATTCCAGTGTCATGGCCGTCATCAAATACTAATTTTACTGCATAATTGCCGATTGCCTGTATGTTGATCAGTTTTACCTGGCGCTTTCCTGCTTGTAATATTTCTTGTCCCTTCCCATGCCCACGAACTTCCGCTGATGGGGAATGGACTCTCAAGAATTCTGCGGTTAACTCGTAAGTAGATCCATCAGCGTAGACAAGTTCAAGTACTGAAGATTGCCTATGTAAATTAATATCTGTGGGAGTAAAAGGGCTCATAGCTGCAGTTCAATCAAAGGATATAACGGCTTAAATCTTCATCTTTCGCTAATTCGTCGAGCTGATCCTCAACATAGGCTTTGTCGATGACTAGTGCTTCGCTACTACCCACGGCGACATCTGCGGCAGAAAAAGATACTTCTTCCAGGAGCCGCTCCATAACCGTATGCAGTCGTCTTGCGCCTATGTTTTCAGTACGTTCATTCACTTGCCAGGCAGTTTCTGCAATCTTTGATATGCCATCTTTACTGAATTGAATCTGTAGATCTTCAGTTGCGAGAAGAGCCTGATATTGCTCTGTAAGTGAGGCATCAGGTTCTTCCAAAATACGTTCAAAATCTTCCGCCGAGAGTGCGTCTAGTTCAACCCGAATTGGCAAACGGCCTTGCAGTTCTGGAATCAAGTCCGATGGCTTGGATAGATGAAATGCGCCAGACGCAATAAAAAGAATATGATCCGTTTTTACACTGCCGTATTTAGTAGTTACTGTAGACCCTTCTATTAAAGGCAATAAATCTCTTTGCACTCCTTCTCTAGAAACCCCTGCATTCCCCTGATCATTCCGATTGGTGACTTTATCGATTTCGTCAAGAAATACGATGCCAGTTTGTTCGGTGGATTCGACAGCCCGATTTTTTATTTCTTCTTCGTTAATCAACTTGGCTGCTTCTTCGTCTTTTACGACTTTCAACGCGGCTTTAACGAGCATGCGGCGGGAACGTTTGCGGCCAGTATTCATATTAGAAAACATGTTTTTTAGTTGGCTGGTCATGTCTTCAAGACCAGGAGGCGCCATGATTTCAACCCCAGCTGGAGTTTCAGAGATTTTAATCTCGATCTCTTTGTCGTCAAGATCGCCTTGCCGTAATTTTTTTCTAAATAGCTGGCGGGCACTCGATTGACCTACTTCCTCGTCTTTTTTTTCATCAGTACGCGCTTGTGGTAGAAGTGCGTCTAGAATTCTGTCCTCCGCTAAGTCTTCAGCCAGGTGTTGAACTTTTTGAATTTCAGTTTCGCGTATCATTTTTACGGCAACATCAACCAGATCTCGAATGATCGATTCTACGTCACGACCAACATACCCAACTTCAGTAAATTTAGTTGCTTCGATTTTTATGAAAGGAGCTTGAGCAAGTTTGGCGAGGCGTCTGGCTATTTCTGTTTTTCCAACACCCGTTGGTCCAATCATTAGGATATTTTTTGGAGTGATTTCTGCACGCAGTTCTGCATCAAGCTTCATCCGCCGCCAACGATTTCGTAGAGCAATCGCAACTGCGCGCTTGGCCTTATCTTGCCCCACAATGTGTTTGTCTAATTCAGAGGTAATTTCCCTAGGCGTCATTATGGTCATTAGTAATTCCGTTGTTGTAAATTTAAAAACTGACTTTAGTCGATCTTTAATTCTTCAATTGTATGAGTTTGATTTGTGTAAACACAAATGTCAGCAGCGATAGCAAGGCTTTTCTCGACAATCGCTTTTGCGTCTAACTCAGTGTTTTGTACAAGTGCTCTTGCAGATGAGAGTGCGAAAGGCCCACCTGAACCAATAGCCATAATGGAGTCTTCAGGTTCTATAACATCGCCGTTGCCTGTAATAATCAGTGATGATTCTTTATCCGCGACTACCAACAAAGCTTCTAATCTGCGCAATGATCTCTCTGTACGCCATAGCTTAGCCAGCTCAACTGCAGCTCTAACTAATTTGCCATGATGTTTTTCCAGTTGTTCCTCAAACCTTTCAAATAACGTAAAAGCATCAGCAGTTCCGCCTGCAAATCCAGCGAGTACTTGTTCATTGTATAGGCGTCGAACTTTCCGGGCATTTCCTTTCATTACGGTGTTGCCTTGAGATACCTGACCATCTCCACCAATGACGACTTTATTGTCCCTTCTTACAGAGACGATTGTAGTACCGCGATATTGTTCCAAAGAAAATCTCCCTAGCTGAGATGTTAAAAGTATCACAGAAGCTAGAAAGTATGGGACTTCCGCTGAATTTCAAGTGGAGAGAGGTATAATCTTTTAGTCTTTACGAAAAGATGGGATATAGATTATTCCGTCTGAAGCGAGTTATGGAAATCCTACTGGAGCTGAATTGTCAGGTTAGCAATATTGTTGCGGTTGAGTAGTTGCTGGGCATTATTCAGTTCGGCGCTAGTGGAATAGGGTCCAGTTTGTACCAGGAAAAGAGTTCTGCCCGGCAACTCTGCTGGTTTTACTATTACGTCTAAGCCAAGAGCCGCTTGCCGTTGCATTTCTTGTTCAGCGGATTTTCTTTGTTGAAATGCGCCGGTCTGCAACATGAATGCCTCAGTAATTTCTTCGCTCACTAACTCAACAGGGGTCGCATCTGTAGGGACTTCGTAGCGGGGAAGTTCGGTATAAAACTCAAAATCTACGACGGTGTCATTTTCTTTTTCCGCAATTATATCTGCCTGCTCTGAAAAGGGAGTTGCAGCAGCTTGGGCGGGTTGCGCAATATTTAGAGGAGGAATATTGCCAGATAAGTAAAACAAGACACAGGCAAGAACCCCGATAGTGATGCCAACTATGATGCCAGTAACCATTAATGACCAAGCAGGAGGTGCTTCAACTGGTTTTCTCTCCAATAAAGGCTCTGGTCTAATTTTTGCAAAATCTTGAGTCATAGTTCGTTAATAATACAATTCCTTGAGATAAATAGCCGAATGAGAGGTAAGACATTGTTTTATATGTTATTTATTTAAAAACTTTTGCCACCTCAATTATCGGTATCTGTGCTCGAAGCTATAGTGCTAATCTCACATTTTGTAGATTCCTTTGCGGAATGTCCGATGCCTGCCTCAATTCATTACCTGTGTTTTTTGTGATCTCATTTCCTAACATGCCACTAAATCATTTCCTGTGGATCAACATCTAGGCTCCATTTCACTCCAGTTGCGACCTTCAGGCTTTCTATTTGATAGACAAGCTGAGTCAAGAATCGCTGCATAATGGGTTTCGACGTAGCTTTGAATAATAATTGAGAGCGGTATCTCCCAGCTCTCTTTTCCATGGGAGCTGGCATAGGACCGATTGAGTTTATCGTTGATTCCGATTGCTGAATCAGTCGCGTTGAAAAACTTTCGATTTGTTTTAATAAATCAATTGTTGCTTTCAGCTGTGGCCCGTCTGCTTTTATCAGAGCGAGTTGCGCGTATGGGGGCATTGCTGCTATTTTTCTTTCCTCTAGTAACAGCTTTGCTAGATCAATATAGTTCGACTCGCTTAGTAGCCTCAGAATTCTATGGCTGGCATGTCTGGATTGGACAATTACCTCCCCAGGACGTTCGGCGCGGCCAGCTCGTCCCGCAACTTGAGTAATAGTTTGCGCCATAAACTCTTGTCCCCGAAAATCTGGGCTGAATAAACCTGAATCTGCATCGACTATTGCGACGAGCGTCACAGCAGGAAAGTGATGCCCTTTGGCCAGAATTTGAGTTCCGAGTAGGACACAGGGATCTCCGGTGCGAATTTTATCGAGCATTGATTCAAATTTTTTCTTACTACGAGTGCTGTCTCGATCAATTCGCATAACAGGGAATGAAGTAAATCGTTGCTGCAGAAATTGCTCCAGTTTCTGTGTGCCAGCCCCTAGAGTACTAAGTTCAAGGGATCGGCAATTTGGGCAACTTGAATGGAGCCGCTGCGAACTACCGCAATGGTGACAACGCATAGAAGGTGGTTTTGTATGCACTGTCATTTGCGCAATACAATCTTTGCATTCTGCTATCCAGCCACAGCTCAGACAGTTAAGAATCGGTGCAAAGCCTCTGCGATTAATAAACACCAGGACTTGATTATTCGCCGTGAGGTGCTGATTGATTTTAAACAGCAACTGATCAGAAAAACCTGTATCTAAAATTGTCTCCGCCGTGTCTACGACGGTCATTGTTGCAGTGGACGCACCGCCGGCACGCTCACTAAGGGATAGATAAGAAAACTTATTTAATTCCGTGTTATGCAAACTCTCCAAACTAGGAGTTGCAGAACCCAAGATTACGGGCACACTTTCTTCGCGACCACGCATCACTGCGATATCCCGAGCCGAGTAACGGAAACCCTCTTGCTGTTTAAAGGAGCTATCGTGCTCTTCGTCAACTATTATGATGCCTGGCCTGCGTAGCGGCGTGAAAATAGCAGATCTTGTGCCAATCACAATACTGGCTGACCCGTCTCTCGCACTAGTCCACGAGGCTAGCCGCTCATTGTCAGTCATTCCAGAATGTAGGGATGCGATTTGGCAATTGAAACGTTCCGCAAAGCGGTCTACCGTTTGTGGAGTTAAGCTAATTTCAGGAACTAAGACTAGACATTGTTTGTCTGCATTTAATTGGTCTTGCATTGCCTGCATGTAAACTTCTGTTTTTCCTGACCCTGTAATGCCATCAAGTAGGAAGCACTCAAATTTATTTTCTGTCTTCCGAATCGCGTCGAGTGCAGCTGCTTGTTCGTTATTCAAAGAGAGTGTTTTCAGGTTTGTCTTTGGAGGTGGCTTTGCAGTTATTGTTTTAGGAGCTTGCTGTTCGAAGCTTTCAACGAAGTTCTTTTCTTGTAGGGAATTAATCACTGTTTGAGTAAACCCTTGATCGAGAATTGCTTGTTTACTTAGGCCTTCACTCGGCAGCAAGAGTTCGATCAATGCTTTTTGTTTTGGTGCTTTTGTAAGCTGCTCAATAATCTTGGAATTAATCTTTTTACTTATCCTCCAAAACACTTTTTGCGGATGTAATGGCCGAGCGCTGCGAAGTTTCCCTGGAATCGCTGCACTAAGTACTTCTCCGATCGGATGTTGGTAGTAGTTTGAGCTCCAAAGCAAGAGATTAAATATCTCTTGGGGGAATAGAGGTTCCTCATCAAGGACAGCATTGATATGTTTTAATCTACTCAATTTTAATTCTGAATGATCAGCTTCTCCAATTACGAAGCCGACAATTTTCCGCTTACCAAAAGGAATTTGGACTCGAGTCCCAGGATCCAGGTGCTTAGCAGAATCCTGGGGTAAATAGTCAAATACTCGACGCAGTGGCGAAGGAATGGCAATTTTGTAAATTAAGCCTGTATATCCAATTGATTGTGGCGATGCCATTAATTTGAAACCGGAGTGGAAATGCTTATGACAAGACCATAGTAAATAGAAAAGGCCAAGAGAGTACAATAAATAGTGTTAGGCCGGTTAAATATAGCGGTAAAAGGACTTGGGAAAGGAATTAGAAGCCTTTGAGTCATTTTGGAGCTGTGTCAGCAAATCGCTTAGTTTATACTCCTGCCTGCAACAATTCCGGAAAAGATAGAATTAAAACGTAATCGAGGATGAGAGATGAGCGGCGAATTAGTGCCAGCCGAGTTAGCAGAAGCAAGAGACCGAATTGATGACATCGACCGCGAAATGGTTGAGCTTTTAGCTGCAAGATTTGAGCTTACTCATCAAGTCGGAATATTGAAAGCGAAACAAGCATTAGGGGCACTAGATGAATCTAGGCAGGCGGAGAAATTGTCAGTACTAAGAAAACTTTGTGCTGACAAGGGGCTTGATGCTGAGCTTATTACTGAGCTGTTCAAACGAATCATGGGAGAAGTCGTCAAAAATCATAATCGGCTGCGAAATCAGTAGTTTCTTTTCGCTATCGCCTCGCCACTCGACCCCTTGCCAATTGGTTATTCTCTGTTAAAATGCTCGCCCCCTGTATTGGTGATGGGGAAGACAGCAGATGTGGTGCCTCGTAGCCAAATAATTGGGCAGATAGATAGGTAGCGGCATCAACTAAAAGGAATCCTCATGAAAGCAGATATTCATCCAAGCTATGGGCCTATCAAAGCCACCTGTAGTTGCGGAAATGTCATTGAAACTCAAAGTACTTTGGGGCAAGGACATCTTGATTGAAGTGTGTTCAGAGTGCCATCCGTTCTACACCGGCAAGCAAAAGATTTTAGATTCTGGTGGGCGGGTTGATCGCTTTAAGCGCCGTTTCGCCAGCCGTAAGTTGTAGAAATCCTTGAATGCGTGCTTCTTTGACGTGTCCCCACTTTCTCGAATTTTCAGCTGCCCTAAAAAATAATTTCAGTAGAAAGTTGTTCTTCTCCTTCCTCGTCTATGTCCAAGCCGGGGAGTTGAGTTTCAGCTGGTTCCGGGGCATTCTCATTTCGAAAATATTCAAAAACTGCATTTGGATCTCCAGGCGTTGCAGTCTCACCGGTTGCCTTGTCGATTAGCAGGTCTATGATTCCGTCGGGCCTATTCATTGTGTTTTCTGGAGCATTCCTTAATGCTTCTCGCATGAAATCGATCCATATTGGAACTGCTACTGTTGCCCCCTGTTCTCGCTCCCCTAACGGTTCAGGCTGATCAAAACCGACAAAAACAGTCGTTGCTATGTCCTTGTTAAACCCAGAGAACCAAAGCTCCTGAGGGCCATTGGTAGTTCCAGTTTTCCCACGCAAATCGCCACGTTGTAATTCGCGATAAACACGATTTCCGCTGCCTTCGGTAATTACTGACTCGAGCATAGAATTTAAAATATACGCAACGCGCTCATCAATGATTCTTGGCGCCAGGATTATTTCATCATCAGATTCTTCTCGTTGTTGATTACAGTCTTCACATACGACAGCCGGGTTGGCTCGATATAGAATACCGTCTGCATCGATAGATATTTCTCTAATAAACCACGGATCAACTTTGTAGCCACCGTTGGCGATAGCTGAATAACCAGTCACAATTTCTAGCGGTTGGACATCGCGACTTCCGAGTGCAACAGTTAGGTCATTGCTAGGGAAGTTCTGGGTCTGAAAACCAAACTTCGCTGCAAAAGATAAAACCTTGTCAGAGCCAAGGTCGTCATACAAACGCACTGTAGGAACATTGCGAGACTCTTTTAATGCAAAGCGCAAAGTTACAGGGCCTAAAAAATTATTTTCATAGTTATTAGGCCGATAATCGCCACGGGTAATTGGAGCATCATTAATGATTGTCGACGGTGAATAGCCGTTCTCCAGCGCTGCTCCGTAAACAAAAGGTTTGAAATTAGAGCCGGGCGGTCTGGGGGTGACAACTCTATTTACCTGGCTGCGTCTAAAATCATAGCCACCTACCAGTGCAAGAATTTCTCCGTTATCCGGCGACATCGAAACCAATGCGCCCTGAATGTCTGGTACTTGTCCGAGTTCCCAATTTGCGTCGCCACGTTTGACTCGAACTAGGTCTCCAACTGCAACGACATCTGCTGCAATTTGGGGGGGAGGCCATGCTTCGTTCCTACTTTGAAAGGTGTAGGCCCAGGACATACCTTCCCAGGGAATGCGAATCTGCTCACCGCTTTTTAGTAAGGCGTCAAAGCTACTTTCTTGCACCGCTACTACGATCGCAGGATTTTGATTGCCATAGTTAGGAACTGGGGCGAGTCTTTGCAGCCATTGATTGGTAACATCTGTCGTATTGGCAGGGTAGTTTGCATCCACTCCGCGATAGCCGTGTCTTTTGTCGTAGTAAGTTTCGAGACCATCTGTAATAGCTTTGTTTGCAGCCAGCTGTAAATTGCCATCAATACTTGTCTTAACTTCAAAGCCCTTGGAATAAGTTTCTTCACCGAACTGCTCGTAAATGGTCTGGCGCACCATTTCGGCGACATAAGGCGCCGGCACTGCAATATTTCTATTCCGGCGGTCAGCGCTTATAGGCGTAATATTTGCAGTTTCAAATTCTGTTTGACTAATCATGTTTTCTTTCAACATGTTCTGTAGCCGAGTTTCTCTTCTTTCGATGGCTCGGGAAGGATTGCTAAAAGGATTGCAAGTTGAAGGGCAGGGTAATAAGGAAACCATCATGGCTGACTCAGCGAGAGTAAGTTCGCTCACAGCTTTGCCATAATAAACAAAAGATGCTGCGCCTATACCATCAGCTCCAGCACCAAAATATATTGTATTTAGATAGAGGGTAAGTATTTCCTCTCGAGTCAGTTCCCGCTGAATCTGCAGTGCGAACGGAATCTCTTTGAATTTACGCAGGTAAACATTGTCACTATCGAAAGATAAATTATTCGCTAATTGCATAGTGATGGTACTGCCTCCTCCCAGGCGACGTCCGATAATGAATCCATAAAAACCCCTAAGTAAACTCTGGACATCGACTCCGGGGTGAGAATAAAAACGAACGTCTTCGGTGGCGATAAGGGCATTGGTAAGCACGTCCGGAATATCTTCAAATTGAACAGGATTACGACGATTACCTATTTCATCGATCAGCTGATTGTCTGCCGTGTAGATACGAAGGGGGGTTTCTAATTGAACATCGCGATAGGTTTCTGCTGCAGGTAACAGCGGCGCAAGATACAAATACGCCGCCATGGCCACCATCACCGCAGCAGCAAACCCCGCAGTGCTGACTAGCGCTGCCCATTTAGCGGCTACTTTTAATTTCGTTCGCACCAGTTTACGGCCTTTAAGCTAGGGATGTTTTTCGCATCAACTATCCACACTGAGCACTAATTTTATCGGGTTTAAAGTCTCGACTATTGGCACATTCCTCCGAATCGAGCAAATTATTATACACCCGGGATCGCTGGCACCTAGATCTTCTTGCCTGGTATACATAATTTAGTTGTTTCAATAGATTCCCTAATTGCAGGTACAATAGCCCCGATTCTGATCCAGAGGAAATTTCAATGAAATCGCAAAATAATGTTTTCCTCGTTGGGCCCATGGGAGTCGGAAAAACAACAATTGGGAAGGTGCTTGCAGAATATCTCGAATTGGAGTTTTTCGATTCGGATCGTGAAATTGAAAGCTCTACTGGTGCCGATATCCCATGGATTTTTGATGTCGAGGGCGAGAGCGGTTTTCGTGCTCGCGAAGTCAAGATGATCAATTTGCTCACCAGCAAGTCAGATATTGTGCTGGCAACCGGAGGTGGTGCTGTTCTTGATAAGGTAAATAGAATGCATTTGGTCAATCGGGGAGCCGTAGTTTATTTGTGTGCATCAATCGAACAGCAAATTGAACGAACTAACCGAGATAAGAATAGACCGCTGCTGCAAACCAGCGATCCAGAACAAAAAATCCGTGAATTAATGAAATTGAGAGATCCGCTGTATCAAGAGGTGGCCGATATTGTGATAGATACGAACAAGAGAAATCCACGCTCCATTAGTCATGAAATTGGCAATCATTTGCGAAAACTTAGAAATCAATCAACTGCGGAAGAGTAACTAATGCAAACTGTCACAGTAGATCTAGATGACCGTAGTTATCCAATTTTCATCGGAGCCAATCTCCTTGAAAACGCTGATTTATTGCTACCCCACATTGGGAGTGGGCGAGTCGTTGTCGTGACTAATGAAATCGTTGCGCCAATATATCTAGAGCGAGTGCAACTTCAATTCGGGCGGCAATTCGGGTCTTCTATAGTATTGCCAGACGGCGAAGCGACTAAAAATCTGGATACCATCGGACAAATTTATGATCATTTGTTGCTAGGAAAATATGATCGCAAAACAACTCTTGTCGCGCTGGGCGGCGGGGTAGTTGGAGATATAACCGGATTTGCAGCAGCCACTTTTCAACGAGGTGTGAATTTTTTACAAATACCGACGACTTTATTGGCGCAAGTGGACTCTTCGGTCGGCGGCAAGACTGGAGTTAATCATGCTTTAGGGAAAAATATGATTGGCTCTTTCTACCAGCCTAAATGTGTTGTGGCTGATACTGAAGTATTGCGAAGTTTGCCTGAACGCGAAGTTAGGGCAGGACTTGCCGAAGTTTTGAAGTATGGCTTGATAAACAATCCTGAATTTTTCGCATGGCTTGCGCACAACAGTACTGAACTTCTAGAACTAGATAATGCCTGCATCTCTGAGGCGATAAAAATTTGTTGCGAGGCAAAAGCGAATATCGTGGCCCAGGATGAAAAAGAATCAGGAATTCGGGCTCTTTTAAACCTTGGCCATACCTTTGGTCATGCAATCGAAACTGCTTCAGGTTATGGCGTGTGGTTGCATGGAGAAACTGTCGCCATGGGTATGGTTATGGCGGCTGATCTCTCTAAGCGACTTGGATGGCTCAATTCTGCAGAGGCTGTTCAGATAAGGGAAGTTCTAGAGAAAAACTTTGGTATGCCAGTGGAGCCACCGGCCGATATAACTGTAGCGCAGTATCTTGACTTAATGTCATCAGACAAGAAATCAGAGCTGGGTAAACTTCGGTTTATACTTCTTAAAGCTATTGGCGAAGCAGCAATTGAAGGCGACGTGGAGAATGCGATGCTCGAATCAACATTAACAGCTGGCAGCAAGCTTTGTCTTTAAAGAATTACATTGATAGCTTAAACCTTGTATTTGATCCTTTCGAGCCCGGCGCCTCAAGTCGCGATTTTTTTATCGACGCGAATCGTCAGAAATTATTGGATCAGCTCATCGAACATTCCCTCTACAGCGATTCAATCATGGCTGTTACTGGATGTTTGGGTTGCGGCAAATCAACTTTAGCTAACGCATACTGCCAGAGTTTTGGTGAAGAAGCGCAGTGTGTTCTTATTCCTGCAACATTATTTATGGATGAAACCCAATTTCTGGAGAAGTTGGGTGAGCAATTTCTGATTCATCTCAACGAAGAAGAAACAGAAATATCAATTGGCCTTATCCGTAGATTCGCTTCCCAACAAGACCTTGAGGCTAAAGCGCTGGTCATTGTTATTGATGATGCGCATGAGCTCAGCCTTGAGGTTCTCAATCTTATTAGTGCTCTACTAATTGATTCTAGTGCTGGAATTCACATACTTATGTTTGGCGAAGCTCAGCTAATACCCTTACTGCAGGATGCGCTACCAAGCGGGAAAAACCCCGATCTGGTTGAGTTTCAGCTCTCAGGGTTTGGTGGAGAGGATTCTGTCGAGTATGTCCGTTTTAAATTAGCCACCGCAGGCTACATGGGACAACTTCCTCTATCCAGCGCAGATCTCAGTCATATCTATAAATCAACAGATGGGATACCTGGCACTATTAATGCACTGATTTCAAATGCTCTGGAGGGTTCATTAGACGCGTTGCCGGTTGGTGAGAACGCGCGTTTTTTCGTTCTCAAAGGCAATGCTTATTGGGCAGTGGCGGCAGTCCTAATTGTGCTTCTTATTGGTGCGCTTGTTATACCGGGCCCAGAATCTAAAGTAGGGCAACAGTCAACGATTGCGACGTTTGATGAGTTAGAAGCACTAGATCAGGCAGAGGCATTAGAGAGACGCTTAGAGATTCCACTGGACATTGTCAGTGAAGATGGAATTTCCGTGACAATACCGCTCCCAGCTGGCGCGGCAATAATAGCTGAAAATACTCGAGCTGAGGGAATTGATTCCCCGACTGACACTGCGGGGGTGATAGAGGTAATTGGCGTTGAAGCGCCTCAACAAGTTATTACATCGATAGCAACAGATATTCGTGATGAGCCTCCCTCGCGAGAAGTCAGTGAAGAGACAGCAAAAAGAGTTGAAATTGAGAACCCTGAAATTGTTGAATTTATGATTAGTGATTTTGAAAAATCCCTTCTCGGGTTTCCTTCTTCCTCTTATACAGTGCAGATTATGGGATCCCATTCAGAAACAAATGTGCAGCGTTTTGTCGAAGAGGAGTTAGAGTTGTCTTACCGGGGATACTTCGAAACACGTTTTCAAGATAAGCCTTGGTATGTTGTTGTGTTAGGTAGGTTTGAGAATCGATCAGACGCTGCCCAGGCAGTTGAAGAACTGCCAGTTGCATTAAAATCGTTACATCCCTGGGTAAGGGCATTAGCCGATATCCAATCAGATATTCGTCAGTTAAATTCACTTAACTGAGTTGTTAGAAACCTAGGCCGGCGCCTTTCTGTCAGCCGGGTGGTCGTGTAACATTACCTCCCTTTTTTGGCAGTCATCTAGCTTCGCCAGCGACTAAAGCTTAGCTGTCATACTTGCCACAATCAGCAACTGAATTTAAGGATTACCTGTGACACTCAAGAACGATCGATTCCTAAAAGCTCTATTACGAGAGGATGTTGATGTTACTCCTGTGTGGATGATGCGCCAGGCAGGGAGGTATTTACCCGAATATCGATCAACACGTCAGCGTGCGGGGAATTTTCTAAACCTTTGTAAGTCTCCGGAAATGGCCTGTGAGGTTGCTTTGCAACCACTTGAGCGGTATGACTTTGATGCTGCGATTCTGTTCTCTGATATTCTCACAATTCCAGACGCCATGGGTCAGGGGCTTTATTTTGAAGAGGGTGAAGGTCCGCGCTTCAAAAAGGTCATTAGAACTGCAGCAGACGTGGAAAAACTATCTACGATTTCAGCACAATCAGATCTTGCCTATGTAATGGATGCCGTAGCCTTAACTCGCAAGGAGCTCAATGGCTCTGTTCCACTTATCGGATTTTCTGGGAGTCCATGGACTCTGGCAACCTATATGATCGAAGGTGGAGGCAGCAAAGATTTCAGGGTAGCGAAAGAGTTTATGTATAACAATCCTGAAGCAATGCATTTGTTGCTGGATAAACTGGCAGAGGCAGTTACTGATTATCTGAATTCGCAGATCAGAGCTGGCGCTCAAGCGGTCCAAATCTTCGATACCTGGGGTGGTATATTAACTACTTCGAGTTATCTGACATTCTCACTAAGGTACATGCAGAAAATTGTCGCCAATCTCGTAAAGAACAATGACGGTAATCAAGTTCCCATAATCTTATTTACCAAAAACGGTGGGCTTTGGTTAGAGTCTATAGCAGATGTTGGAGCACAAGCAGTTGGTCTGGATTGGACTATTGAAATTGGACAGGCGAGAAAGCGCATAGGGCAAACTTGCGCGCTGCAGGGGAATATGGACCCATCGATACTTTATGCATCTCCCACCGTCATTCGCGCGGAAGTGGGAAATATTTTGGATGGCTTTGGTGCAGGCAATGGGCATGTGTTTAACCTTGGTCACGGCATTACTCCAGAAGTAAATCCAGACCATGTCAATGCATTCGTTGATGCCGTGCATGAGCTCTCACCAAAATATCATTCTTGAATCTGAAGATTCCATGACGGCTCTGATTGGCTTGGGAGCAAACTTGGCATCAGATTTCGGCTCGCCTGCAGAGTCAATTTATCTCGCGTTGTTTGAACTTGGCAGGCTTAGTCAGACGGAAATATGCGCATCGGCACTGTATGAGTCAGAAGCAATTGGCTGTCCGCCAGGCTCACCGAATTTCATCAATGCTGTTGTCGCGATATCCCTCCCGAGAGGCCATGGTGCCGAAGAGCTCTTGGATCTTTTGCAAAATATTGAAAGAGATTTCGGGCGTGCTTTCGATCTGCAGTCTAATGCTCCCCGCAGCTTGGATTTGGATTTGCTATGCTTCGGCTCCACTACTCGCTCATCCCCTAGATTAGATCTCCCTCATCCTCGAGCAACTCTGCGACGCTTTGTCCTTGAGCCTTTGGCTGAAATAGCTCCAGACCTTATTTTGCCTGGCCAAATAGAGCCAGTGCGTGAGCTGTTAGATTGTCTTCCGCCTAAACCCTGGGTGAGAAGACTAAGCGGGATTTAGCGCTAATACTATTGATATTATGAGATAAAATCGTCGTTATGCCGGCTGATTCGTTCGGTCCCGAAGACTGATTAAGTGATTAGATGTGATCAATGAAGGATGAAAATCGGGTCGAAATAAATGTGAATTGGGCTATGATAATGATAAGATCAGAAAGTCTTTTGTTGCGTACTAGACTTGTTTTTTGTCGCTTGTAGCGTAGATTTATACAAGACCAAAAGCTTTGTAGAGATAAAAATACTGATACCGAGTGCTATGAAATTCGTCAAATCAAATATAGTTATTGCTTCGATAGCTGCCTTCGGACTGCAGGGACAATTTGCTCATGCGCAAAAAGATGACAAGGACAATCTAATGGCAACAGATTCGGAGACCTTTGCGAGCTTCCGCATTGCTCCAACTTCTGTATTGAGTGAAGCTGCAGCACCGCTGTTTGAAATTGCCCGCAGCCAAGAATCGAAAGACATCCAAGGCCATGTGGTTGAAGATGCGCTAAATTTCAACCTAGGCCTGCAAATTACCCCGATCGATGGCTTGAATATTCGGGCCGATGCATGGCAACAAGAAATCAATGAAGTTCCCGGAAACATAACCCGTGAGCCGCAAAGCAATTTGTCGCAGCTTTATATCGAAAACTCAGCAATCAATGAGTTTAATATCGACAGTCCATTTATTGGGTCAAACTTTGAATCAAGCGGTTTCGACATTGGGGCGTCTTATGTTTGGGATACGAATCGGTTTGGGCAATTTACCCTAAGCACAAAAACGACTTTTGTTCAGGATTTTGAGAACAATGGCTCACTATTGGACTTAGTGAATTCTGAGCTCGGTAATGCTTCTGCTCGCACAGTCAGCCCAGAGCTCCAAAGCAGCTTTATGCTTACTTGGGAAATTGGAAATCACACTGCTTCTGCCATTACTAATTATTTTGATTCATTTAAGAACATAAGCGATTTAGATATTGCTGAGATTAATGCTTTGGTAGATGACATCACTACCGTTGACCTCCAATATGGTTACAGTGTTGAAACCAGCAACAATGATAAGGCCATCATTTCCTTCGGTATTAGAAATATCTTCAATGAGCAAACTGCTCAAATTCTGAATTCAAATACTCGAATCCTAGATCAAAATGGTCGAGTTGCTTACGGTTCTATAAAGTACCAGTTTTAAGAACGCTCCAATCATAACTCCTCAAAAAAAGCGAACGAATCCCTATAGGCAGACTTTGGCTTACCAATAGATTCTGTTGAGCAAAAGACCCCATAAAGCTGGTATGAAAAACTGCTCTAAAATTATTTTTCTTGGCTAAGTAAGTGATTAATTTTGGATAGGCTAATGTCGGGTTCGGTATTTACTAAAAAGGAATAGGAAGAAGTTTAGAGATTAGTAATAATTTTGCTTAGGAATCGGCATCTCCAGTACCGGTTAAACCAGCCATCCCCTATAATTGCGGTTCTTTCTGGAGTGGCAGGGGAAATATAAGATGGGGGCTTATCGAGCACCATTAGCGGACATACACTTTCTTTTAAATGATGTCTTTCAGGCAGATGAAGTCTTCGCGGCTATGCCTGAAACAGAAGAAGTAACTAATGACTTAGTTGCAGCAATTTTGGAGGAGGCTGCAAAAATCGCAGAGCAGATGCTGTCTCCTATTAATCAGTCAGGAGACCAGGAAGCATGCCATTTTGACAATGGTATTGTGACAACTCCAAAGGGGTTTAAAGAGGCTTATGAAGCATACTCTGAGGGTGGCTGGTCAGGATTAACTGGAGACACAAATTATGGAGGGCAAGGAATGCCTAAGGTGCTTTCAGCAATGATAGAGGAAATGTTCTTCGGGGCGAATTCCTCATTTTGCCTGTATACGATACTGACTACCGGCGCCACGCTAACTCTTACTCATCATGCAAATGAAGAGCTAAAAAACTACTTTCTGCCAAAAATGTTTTCAGGCCAATGGTCTGGAACGATGTGCCTGACAGAGCCTCATGCTGGCACTGACTTAGGCATTATAAACTCAAAGGCAGTCCCTGATGCGCATGGGAGTTACGGCATAAGCGGGACTAAAATATTTATCACTGCGGGTGAGCACGACCTGACAGAAAACATTATTCACCTCGTATTAGCAAAGCTTCCGGATGCGCCGACTGGCCCAAGGGGTATTTCTCTATTTCTTGTGCCTAAATTCTTAGTCGAAAAAGATGGCACTATAGGTGCGGCAAATAATGTAAATTGCGGTTCTATAGAACACAAAATGGGAATCAAAGCTTCGGCTACTTGCGTAATGAACTTTGAAAATTCAAAAGGGTTCCTAGTCGGTGAATTAAATTGTGGACTCTCAAATCTGTTTACCATGATGAATTATGAAAGACTTTCCATGGGTTTGCAGGGCAATGGTTTGGCAGAGAGTTCCTATCAAATCGCCAGAGAGTATGCGAAAGAGAGATTGCAGGGGAGAGCTGCTTCAGGGCCAAAATTGACAGACAAGGTTGCCGATCCAATCCTGGTTCATCCTGATGTGCGGCGCATGCTCCTCACTATGCGGGCGAACACCATTGCAGGCAGAGCTTTATCGCTATATTCGGCTTTTCAGTTGGATATTTCGCGGTTCCATCCAGAAGAGACTGTGCGTAAACGTGCAGACCAGCTCGTGTCTTTATTGATTCCCGTTCAAAAAGCTTACTGTTCCGATCGGGGATTCGAATCATGCGTTTTAGGTCAACAGTTACTGGGCGGCCATGGCTATGTGGCTGAATGGGGACTAGAACAAAATGTTAGAGATGCCAGAATTTCTCAAATTTACGAAGGTGCTAATGGTATTCAAGCTCTTGATCTAATGGGTCGAAAAACCGTGCGCACTAATGGGGAGCTATGGGCATTACTGGTTGAAGAAATGAATACGTTTATCGAATCCCAGAAAAACAGTACTGAGATGCGAAGCCACGTGGCAAAATTTCAGGATTTAATTCAAGAGGTGCAGGTCACGACAGACCGCGTAATCGTGAATGCTAAAAATAACCCCGATGAAATTGGTGCAGCTTCTTATGCCTATATGGAGCTTATGGGGCTTACCTTGTTTTGTTTTATGTGGCAACGGATGTTGGCAGCAGCTTATGTTGCTAGAGCAGCGGATAATGGCAATAAGGAATATTTAGAGGGGCTTATTAAGTGCGGAGTATTCTTTATGCAACGTCTTATTCCTAAATCCAAATCACTGGTTGCAGAAATTAACGCAGGCGCGCAATCGCTGATGGCCTTAACAGCGAATGAATTTTAAAATATTGAAGTGTTTGCTTAGAAGTGCGGATTGAGAACTTGATGACCCAATCCACATTGTCTGATGACTATTGCCATCGCGTATGACTGGTTTATTGAATCTCAATTATCAGACTAAAATAAAAAAGAAGAATTGCATGCGAGTTGACGCCGAGTGAAGGAACTTCCTGATGCTGGTTGATTCCTCCCTAGTTTGAGAGTGAAAGCGAATTGGTCTCTAGTTTCAACCAGATTGCTGTGGATAGGCCATAAGAACGACATGTTTGCGAAACGAGTAATTTGAGAGATCAAGATCCGGTTCTGGAATCATCTCTGTGGCTGTATACTTGCAATACTTCAAGCTTTGGTACAAAAAATGATAAGAGTAGCGATCGTAGGTGCGGCTGGACGCATGGGCAGGAACCTGGTTGAGGCAATTGGGCGCAAGAAGTCGGATATTAGTGTAACTGTGGCCACTGTGCTGGCCGATGATCCTTGTTTGCATGTTGATTCGGGCTTGTTAGCCAGTGGCGTCGCCAATGGTGTCGAGACAGTTAGTGACCTGAGCAACCATCTTGACCAATTTGATCTGCTAATCGATTTTACTGCACCTGAAGCTAGCCTTTCCCACCTTGCTGTCTGCCAACAGCACCAAAAGGCTATGGTTATTGGCACTACTGGGATCAGCGCTGAGCAGCGGCAACTTATCTATGAAGCGGGTGAAAATATTCCTATCGTGTTCGCGCCTAACATGAGTGTTGGGGTTAACCTGTGTTTCAAGCTGCTTGAGCAAGCGGCACGAGTTTTAGGTGATGATGTGGATATCGAAATTTCTGAAGCCCATCATCGATTTAAAAAAGATGCACCTTCAGGTACTGCTCTAAGAATGGGAGAAGTGGTTGCGGACGCCCTAGGCCGAGATTTGCAGCAAGTGGCTGTTTATGGTCGAGAAGGAATAGGAGGAGATCGTGATCCGGCGACTATAGGGTTTTCCACAGTGAGAGCCGGAGATATTGTTGGTGATCATACAGTAACCTTTGCTAGTCTCGGTGAGCGAGTGGAAATCACCCATAAAGCGAGTAGTAGAATGACTTTTGCGAACGGCGCAGTGCGAGCGGCAATTTGGTTATCTCAAAAATCGGCTGGAGTTTATTCGATGCAAGATGTGCTTGGCCTCGATTAAGTCCGCTTCGAAGTAAAATAGTTCAAATTTCTGCGCCATATTAACAAGCATTCATGGACAAGTGGGCGCAGTTTTTTGTAACATGCCGGCTCAGTATGACAAGTGCTGAAAAACCAAGACTAACCAGAATCTCTAAAAAAACGGAATGAAGAATATTCTTCATTCCGTTTTTTTTTGATGTGATTTTTAATCAGAAAATTTTCGTAGGAGAGAGAGTGGCTGGAGCAGCTGTACTGGCGTTAGAGGATGGCAGTATTTTCAGAGGTGCTGCAATAGGGGCAGAGGGAAGCTCCACTGGAGAGGTGGTTTTTAATACATCCATGACGGGCTATCAAGAAATTCTTACTGACCCTTCCTATGCGCAACAAATCATAACCCTCACTTATCCGCACATTGGTAATACTGGGACCAATGAGGAAGACAATGAGTCGGAAAAAGTGTGGGGGTCAGGCTTGGTCATTCGCAATTTACCATTGCTGGCAAGTAACTGGCGCAATCAGCAGACGCTTGATGATTTTCTCAGGCAACACAATATCGTTGCCATCGCAGAAATAGATACGAGAAAATTAACTAGAATATTAAGAGATAAGGGGTCTCTTAGTGGATGTTTGCTTTCTGGTAAAGCGCTTAAAGATGGCGGAGAAGAGTTCGCCGTTGAACTGGCAAGGGAATTTCCTGGCCTCAAAGGTATGGATCTTGCCAAGCTCGTTAGCACTTCTGAGCCTTATAATTGGGATCAAAATATTTGGGACATCAAACAAGGCTACCTCCCGGCGGGGGAAACCCGCTTTAATGTTGTTGCTTATGACTTTGGTGTAAAGCGCAACATTTTGCGCATGTTAGTTGCCCGAGGCTGCAATGTAACCGTTGTGCCAGCAGAAACCCCTGCTGCCGAAGTGCTAACGCTTAAACCCGACGGTATTTTTCTCTCTAATGGTCCGGGTGATCCAGAACCATGTGATTATGCCATTGATTCGATTAAGCAATTTCTGGAACTGGATATTCCGCTGTTCGGAATTTGCCTGGGCTGCCAACTTTTAGCGCTAGCTTGTGGCGCTCACACCCTAAAAATGCAGCTAGGGCATCATGGAGCAAACCATCCTGTGCAGAACTTGAGTGATGGCACAGTGTTAATTACTAGTCAAAACCATGGCTTTGCAGTAGATGTTGATTCGTTGCCTAAGAATCTCGTCGCGACCCATAAATCTCTGTTTGATGGATCACTCCAGGGGATCGAGCGCATCGATAAATCTGCCTTTGGATTTCAAGGACACCCTGAGGCCAGCCCTGGACCCCATGATGTCGCTTCTTTATTTGATCATTTCATTGAATTAATGGAAGGCAAAGAAAGTGCTGTAAATCGAAAACCTCCAGCCACTGCGAGTAGTTAAGTATGCCACGTAGAACGGATATCAATTCTATTCTCATCATTGGGGCAGGCCCAATTATTATTGGTCAAGCTTGTGAATTCGATTATTCGGGTGCTCAAGCATGTCAGGCTCTCAAAGAAGAAGGATTCCGGGTTATCCTGGTGAACTCGAATCCTGCGACCATTATGACAGACCCATCGATGGCGGATGCGACCTATATCGAACCTGTTAAATGGAGCATCGTCGAAAAAATCATAGACAAAGAAAGACCCGATGCGATCCTGCCAACTATGGGTGGGCAGACGGCACTTAATTGTGCGCTAGACCTAAATCGGCATGGTGTATTGGAAAAGTATGGCGTCGAGTTAATTGGAGCCAATTGCGAAGCGATTGATAAGGCTGAAGACCGCGAGTTATTTGATCGCGCAATGACGTCCATCGGGCTCGAAACACCGCGACATTGCATGGCGCATAACATGGATCAAGCTCACGTAGCTTCGGAAGAGATAGGTTTTCCCTGCATCATCAGGCCCTCTTTTACGATGGGCGGGAGCGGTGGTGGAATTGCATATAATAAAGAAGAATTTGACGAAATTTGTGCGCGGGGCTTGGAGTTATCACCCACCAATGAACTACTAATCGATGAGTCTCTTATAGGCTGGAAAGAATTTGAACTCGAAGTGGTTCGAGACAAAAATGACAATTGCATTATTGTTTGCTCAATCGAAAATTTTGATGCAATGGGCATACATACTGGTGATTCTATAACCGTTGCACCGTCGCAAACGCTTACGGATAAGGAATACCAAATTCTTAGAAATGCTGCGATAGCAGTTCTGCGGGAAATAGGCGTAGAAACCGGTGGCTCTAATGTTCAGTTTTCGATAAACCCAGCCGATGGACGTCTGGTCATAATTGAAATGAATCCGCGGGTATCCCGCTCTTCAGCATTAGCATCAAAGGCGACAGGATTTCCAATTGCACGTGTAGCAGCAAAGCTTGCAATTGGATTTACCTTGGATGAGTTACGAAATGAAATTACTGGCGGTGCTACGCCAGCATCTTTCGAGCCGACTATTGACTATGTAGTTACCAAGATTCCTCGGTTCACCTTCGAAAAATTTCCTGAAGCTAATGATCGCATTACTACTCAAATGAAATCGGTCGGTGAGGTGATGGCTATAGGTCGGACATTTCAAGAATCATTGCATAAGGCCTTGCGCGGGCTTGAAGTTGGCATGTGTGGTTTCGATCCACTATTGAACAAAAATTTGTTAGACACCAAAAAAATCTTAACTCGTGAGCTCACTGAAGCAGGCGCCCAACGCATCTGGTATATCGCCGACGCCTTCAGAGAGAATTGGACTACCAAAACCATTCATGATTTAACGGGTATCGACCCATGGTTCCTGGTTCAGATTGGAGACATTGTCGAGACAGAGAAATTTGTTGCTGGACAAAAATTGACGGATCTTGATCGCGCTACTTTTTTCCAGCTTAAACGGAAAGGGTTTTCGGATAGACGTCTGTCTCAACTACTCGAGATAACAGAGTTAGAAGTGCAAAAAACCCGGCATAGCATGGGTGTTCGACCAGTCTTTAAACGTGTTGACACTTGTGCAGCCGAATTTGTTTCTGCAACTGCTTATATGTATTCCACTTACGAAGAGGAATGCGAAGCAAACCCATCTGGCAAAAAGAAAATTATGGTTCTTGGCGGCGGACCCAACCGTATTGGACAAGGCATCGAGTTTGATTATTGCTGTGTTCATGCAGCACTCGCTATGCGTGAAGATGGATTCGAGACCATCATGGTTAACTGCAATCCTGAAACAGTCTCGACTGACTACAACATTTCAGATCGCCTCTATTTCGAGCCGCTGACCTTTGAAGACGTCATCGAAATAGCAGAATTGGAAAAACCTGCCGGCGTAATTGTGCAATTTGGTGGACAAACACCGCTTAACTTGGTGAAAAGACTCGAGCAGGCTGGTGTGCCTGTGATCGGAACTGCACCGGATGCAATCGATCGGGCTGAAGACCGAGAGCGCTTTCAAAAACTGATTCATAAACTTAAATTGAAACAGCCCCCTAATTGCACTGTGCGCAGTGTTGAACAAAGCATCGAGGAAGCAAACAAAATTTCTTATCCCTTGGTCGTTCGCCCTTCTTATGTATTAGGTGGTAGGGCGATGGAAATTGTCTACAATGAAGAGGAGCTGAGGCGCTACATGCACGAGGCAGTGCTGGTGTCTAACGAAAGCCCTGTGTTGTTGGATTACTTTTTAAGTTCCGCTATCGAGATTGATGTGGACATCGTTAGTGATGGTAAACAAGTGGTAGTCGGCGCCATTATGCAGCACATTGAGCAAGCTGGAATTCATTCTGGAGATTCGGCTTGTTCCCTCCCTCCTTACAATCTGCCTGATAAAATAATCGATGAAATCCGGGACCAAGTGTCTCGACTTGCCATTGAGTTAGGCGTTGTTGGACTGATGAATACGCAGCTCGCATATCAAGATGGCGAAATCTACATTATAGAAGTCAATCCTCGTGCTTCTCGAACGGTGCCATTTGTTTCCAAATGCATTGGTCGTTCGTTAGCGAAAGTCGCCGCTCGTTGCATGATAGGAAAGACTCTCGAGGAGCAAGGGTTCACTGAAGAAATTATTCCGCGAACCTTTGCAGTGAAGGAAGCCGTGTTTCCGTTCAATAAGTTCCCAGGGGTGGATCCAATACTTGGCCCTGAAATGAAATCTACTGGCGAGGTTATGGGCGTAGGAACGACTTTTGCGGAAGCCTATGCGAAAGCTCAAATGGGAGCCGGCGATGTGATTGAAACCAGTGGTAATGCTTTCATAAGCGTGCGTGACCGTGATAAGCCCGATGTCGTAGAAGTGGCTGAAAAGCTTCAGGCCTTGGGATATTCGCTGGTTGCAACCCATGGAACCGCTAAGGTAATAGGAGACGCTGGTTTGTCCGTAACTGGCGTCAATAAAGTACTGGAAGGTAGACCTCACATAGTCGATATGCTAAAAAATGATGAGATTCAAGTCGTGTTTAATACAACTGAAGGGAAACAGGCGATATCGGATTCTTCAACTATCCGTCGTACTGCGCTGAGGCATGATGTTTACTGTACTACTACTATCGCAGGTGCCTTGGCAGTTTGTGAAGCCGTAAATTTCGGTAATAAGATGTCGGTTTATACTATTCAGAACCTTCACGCTGAATTAAATTAAGTTTTCCCGGTATATTCAAATTGTGAACTTAATAAATTTATTTGAATCGTAAGAACCTATGGCAAAATTTCCAATGACAATTAATGGCGCAGAAAAACTTCGTGCCGAATTGAATGAGTTAAAATCCGTTCAAAGACCCAGGATTACTGCTGCAATCGCAGAAGCCCGCGAGCACGGGGATTTAAAAGAGAATGCTGAGTACCACGCAGCCCGCGAACAGCAAAGTTTTTGTGAAGGGCGCATTACTGAGATTGAATCGAAGTTAGCCGAAGCAGAAATTATCGATGTAACTGCAATTGCTGCGAGTGGTCGCGTTATCTTTGGCACAACTATTACACTTTATAATGTAGATACTGACGAGTCTGTCACTTATCAAATTGTTGGCGAAGATGAGGCCGACGTTCCAGCAGGCAAAATATCAGTAGTATCGCCAATAGCACGCGCTATTATGGGCAAATCAGAAGGTGATGAAATAGTAGTGAAAGCTCCTGTTGGAGATATTAACTATGAGATCGAAACGGTAATGCATCTCTAAATCGAGTGCGAGGTTGATAATCTATTCTCTTAGGTCAGAAAAATGTTATGAAAATTCTCTTCTTAAATTCGACAATTTGGGATCGGGTTTTTTTGCTGCTCGGTAAATGAGTATCACATGCCCAATACTTTGGATGCACTGAGCATTGAAATCCGCGCAGATTTTTTCCGTAAGTTTGCGTTTATCATCTCTGGTTGATGTAACCAGTTTGATTTTTATTAATTCATGATCTTTTAAAGCGCGATCAATTTCTTCAATTATATTTTCCGACAATCCTTTTTGTGCAATGATCACAACTGGGTTCAAGTTATGGCCTATTGCTCTAAATCTTTTTTTGTCGCTGTTGTCGAGAGGCATTGCGTTCCATCCAAAAGTAAAAGGCACCGGATTTTAGCAGTTTATTTACCGTCAGAGTATTAATCGAAGTATTCTTAAGCATGTCTCGGTCTAAAAGTAGTAAGCAATGGTTAAAAGAGCATTTTGATGACGTTTATGTAAAGCGGAGTCAAGAAGAAGGTTATCGTTCTCGCGCAAGTTATAAGTTGCTGGAGATGCAAGAAAAAGATGGGTTCATTAAAACAGGGATGGCTGTAGTGGACCTCGGAGCGGCGCCAGGAGGTTGGTCTCAGGTGATTGCGAAACTCGTTGGTGATCGGGGTCGAGTTATCTCCAGCGACATATTACCGATGGATAGTCTTGCAGGTGTAAATTTTGTGCAAGGAGATTTCACCGAGCAAAAAGTGTTTGATAAGCTCTCTAATTGTCTGGATGACGGGCGCGCAGACCTTGTAATTTCTGATATGGCACCCAATATGAGTGGAGTAAAGGATATTGATCAGCCAAGAATGATGTACCTCTCGGAACTGGCCTTGCATTTTGCGAAATCTATACTCAAACCTAAAGGCTGCTTTTTGGTCAAGACCTTTCAGGGAGAGGGTTTTGAGGGGTTTCAAAAAGATTTGAGGCATAGTTTTAAAACAGTGAAGGCTAGGAAACCTGGGGCCTCCAGAGCACGCTCTCGGGAAATTTACCTGCTGGCCGCCGGCTTTTCGGAGTAGATCTAAATTTACGTGCAATATTTCGTGTAAACATTAAAATTGAGGTTCTGGCTTAATCTAGATTCGCCCCAATATATAGATTAAACAAATAGTGGGAAACGGTTAAAAAGATCACCTAATTAATAGTATTTTTGGAGATAAACCTTTGAATGATATGGCAAAAAACCTGATTCTCTGGATGATAATAGCCGGAGTCTTGTTGACGGTTTTTAATAATATTAACCAGGAAACCCGCGACGACAGTATCAACTACTCCCAGTTTATCCGCGAAGTTCAGCAAGGGAGAGTAGAACAAGTTCAGCTTGCTGGTATTAACATCACAGGAACTCGCACGGATGAAAGCCGATTTCGAACCGTGCTCCCCATGATTGGTGATGATGAGCTAATTAATGAGCTCTTAGAAAATGATGTTGTTATTAATGCGGTGGAGCCAGAACAACAAAGTATTTGGACGCAATTACTGGTGGCTAGTTTCCCAATTCTTATCATTATTGCTTTGTTCTTCTTTTTTATGAGACAAATGCAAGGCGGTGGAGCCGGAGGTAAAGGCGGCCCCATGTCGTTTGGCAAAAGTAAAGCCAAATTATTAGGGGAAGACCAAATTAAAGTTACTTTTGCTGATGTTGCCGGTGTAGACGAGGCAAAAGAAGATGTGCAGGAACTTGTAGAGTTTCTGCGTGAGCCTGATAAATTTCAGCGGCTAGGTGGACGTATTCCTCGTGGCGTTCTAATGGTAGGTCAACCAGGCACAGGTAAGACCTTACTGGCGAAAGCAATCGCGGGTGAAGCCAAGGTTCCTTTTTTCTCAATATCAGGTTCTGACTTTGTTGAAATGTTTGTGGGTGTTGGTGCGTCACGTGTGCGTGACATGTTTGATCAAGCGAAAAAGCAATCACCTTGCATAATCTTCATTGATGAGATCGATGCAGTGGGGCGACATCGTGGAGCTGGCCTTGGTGGCGGTCACGATGAACGTGAACAAACCCTAAATCAGTTACTCGTAGAAATGGATGGCTTTGAAGGGAACGATGGTGTCATCGTAATGGCTGCTACCAACCGCCCAGACGTTTTAGACCCAGCTCTTTTGCGTCCGGGAAGATTCGATCGGCAAGTCGTTGTTGGTTTACCTGACATACGTGGTCGTGAACAAATACTAAAAGTACACATGCGTAAAGTGCCAATTGATGACCGAGTCGAGGCAAATGTTATTGCTCGTGGAACGCCAGGGTTCTCTGGCGCTGATCTAGCTAACCTAGTTAACGAAGCTGCATTATTTGCTGCAAGATCAAGTCGTCGCTTGGTAACGATGGAAGAGTTTGAAAAGGCCAAAGACAAGATCATGATGGGCGCCGAACGCAAGTCAATGGTGATGTCGGAGAAAGAAAAACTAAATACGGCTTATCATGAGGCTGGCCATGCAATTGTGGGCCGCGTGATGCCAGAGCATGATCCAGTTTATAAAGTCAGCATTATTCCTCGCGGCAGGGCTTTGGGTGTAACTATGTTTCTGCCTGAAGAAGATCGCTACAGTCTTAGCAGGCAGCACATCATTAGCCAGATATGTAGCCTATATGGTGGCCGCATTGCGGAAGAAATGACGTTGGGAAAAGAAGGGGTGACAACTGGCGCCTCTAACGACATCCAGCGAGCTACTGAAATGGCTAGAAATATGGTAACAAAGTGGGGCCTTTCTGAAGAGCTTGGTCCTTTGCTTTATTCTGAAGATGATGGCGAAGTTTTTTTAGGGCGCTCAGCTGCTTCTCAGGCAAAAACAGTTTCAGGTGAAACCGCCATTGCGATAGACAAAGAAGTTAGAAAAATTATTGATGAGTGCTATGCAAAAGCTGCTCAAATCCTTGACGATAATCGTAGTCGCCTCGAACTCATGAAAGACGCCTTGATGGAATATGAAACCATCGATTCTCTTCAGATTGATGACATCATGGATGATAAGAAGCCACGGCCTCCGGCTGATTGGTCTGATTCTGATCAAAGTAATGATTCCGGAGCTCGCAAGGTAGAAGAAAAGAGTAAGGAAGAGGTAGATGAGTCAGGACCTATTGGTGGTCCAGCAAGTGAACATTAATAGATCTGCTAATTCTCAAGTAACCGTAAACTCTTAGTGACATTTTCCCTTTTTGCTGGAGAGAGAAAGATTGATCTGTCCTCTCCTGTCTGCATGGGAATAATTAATGCTACTCCAGATTCTTTCTCTGATGGTTCCGAATTCGCGTCGGCAAAGGTTAGCCACTTTGTAATCGATGTTGATAAAGTACTTGGCCGAGTTAAAACCCTCATCGATGAAGGTGCACGAATAATTGATATTGGGGGAGAATCGACTCGGCCTGGCGCGGTGGAAGTATCAGTCGAGGAAGAGTTAGCTCGGGTTATTCCACTTATTGAAGCGATTCGGAATAATTTCGATGTCTGTATTTCAGTCGATACAAGTTCAGCTGTTGTCATGAGTGAAGCTATAAATGCTGGGGCTGAGCTTGTTAATGACATTCGTGCGTTGGCCAATCCTGAAACGCTCGCAGTAATAGCAAATACAAAAGCAGCAATATGTTTAATGCATATGCAAGGTCAGCCACGCACCATGCAACAGGAATATCATTACGAAAACGTCGTTACAGACGTCGTAGATTTTCTTAAACAGCGGATTGAGGCATGTGAAAATGCCGGTATCAATAAAGAGCGCTTATTAGTAGATCCAGGATTTGGTTTTGGAAAATCTTTGGAGCATAATTTTCAACTACTAAGAAATCTGACTCAATTCTCTTCACTTAAATTGCCAGTCTTGGTCGGAATATCAAGGAAATCAATGATTGGACGACTAGTGAACCGACCTCCAAAAGAGCGAGTCGCCGGATCACTGGCGGCAACAGTATTGGCTCTTGAAAATGGTGCGCTCATTGTACGCACTCACGATGTTGCTGCCACGATCGATGCAATTAGAGTACACTCTATGTATACGCAAGCTGTATAGTTGCTATTAATTTCCACTTTTTACTAGGCCGTCTTGATAGGCGCTGATGCAATGCAAAATAAAAATAAATGCTATTTTGGAACTGATGGTATTCGAGGCGCAGTAGGTAGCCCTCCGATCACGCCTGATTTTATGCTTAAGTTAGGTTGGGCAGCTGGAAAAGTTTTTGCTAGCAAAGGTAACGGGCGTAATAAGATTATAATTGGTAAAGATACGCGTATCTCAGGATACATGTTTGAGGCGGCATTAGAAGCAGGTGTTACCGCGGCGGGAGTAGATATTCATTTAACTGGTCCGATGCCCACTCCAGCGATAGCCTACCTAACTCGAACTCTGCGTGCACAGGCAGGAATAGTAATAAGTGCTTCTCACAATTCCTTCGAAGACAATGGCATTAAGTTTTTTTCGGGTGAAGGAACAAAGTTACCTGACGAATTGGAATTTTCCATTGAAGATCTTTTAGATAAAGACATATCAACAGTGTCGCCACAGTCCTTGGGTAAAGCATCGCGGATTAGTGATGCAGCTGGACGTTACATAGAATTTTGTAAAAGTACAGTTGGGTCCAGCCTAAAATTTAATGGTTTAAAAATCATTGTCGACTGTGCTCACGGTTCGACCTACCACATTGCACCGGCAGTGTTTGAAGAGTTGGGTGCGAGGGTTAAAGCAATCGGTGTATCTCCAGATGGTTTAAACATTAATGAAAACAGCGGATCGACATTTCCTCAATCTCTTGTAGAAGCAGTAAAGCTAGAAAAAGCAGATATTGGTATTGCTTTTGACGGTGATGGTGATCGCGTGGTCATGGTTGATCATCTTGGTAACATCGTTGATGGAGATGAAATTCTATATATCATTGCTCGAGATAGACGCCGACAAAGTATTGAGTTTGGTGGAGTGGTTGGAACGGCTATGAGCAATCTTGGTCTTGAGCTGGCTTTAGACGCATTAGACGTTCCATTTGTTAGAACTCCTGTTGGTGATCGTTATGTTATGAAGGAAATGCTTGAGCGTAATTGGCAGCTAGGAGGCGAAAATTCGGGCCACGTTATCTGCCTGGATCAGACCACAACTGGAGATGGAATTGTGTCCTCTCTCCAGGCATTAGCCGCGATTGTAAATTGTGATCAACCTTTGTCTGATTTAAGAAGTAAGATGCGAAAACTTCCTCAGTCAATGGTAAATATCAGGGTTTCAGATGTCGTAGATCTTGCAGCTAACGCCGTGGTGCAATCAGCGGTATCTGATGTTGAATCCAAACTTGGCAAGTATGGCCGTGTTCTGCTGCGGCCTTCAGGTACTGAGCCAGTGCTTCGAGTCATGGTTGAAGGAGAAGATCTTGATAAGGTGGATAAATTAGCCCACGAATTATCAGAGGTCGTCGCTACCGAATTTGCGAGCTAGATAAGCCTGCTGATCATTGCAAGACCCCCGTATCTTGGTTAGTATTGGCGCCCGTTTTTCAAGGCCCGCGGGCTACAAATTACAGAAGTATAGTAGGAAGCTCATTCAACAAGGTCTATAGCCCAGGTATAAAGCGCTATGCGTCAAAAACTAGTGGTTGGTAACTGGAAGATGCACGGGAGTAGAGGGCAGATTCAATCCTTGGTCGCGGGACTAGTTAGCGGATTTGAAAAGCGGGAGCACACAGTTGAAATTGGGATTTGTCCTACCAATATACATTTAGAGCAGGTCGGAAAATTACTGGCAACCGGCAAAAACTCAATTAAGCTGGGGGCGCAGAACACATACTTTGAGGAAAAGGGCGCTTTTACGGGAGAAGTCTCTGCACTAATGTTGGCAGATATGGGAGTGGAACTGGTAATAATAGGGCACTCTGAACGTCGACGACTGTTTGCAGAAACTGATGGGCTGATTGCAGCTAAATTTAAAGCAATCCAAGCTAATGGAATGATGCCGATACTGTGTGTTGGCGAATCCTTAGAAGAAAGAAAGCAGGGGGTTACTAATCAAATTGTTTTAGCTCAGTTGGATTCTGTAATTAACGCCGCGGGAATTGTCGCATTTACAAATGCTACAATTGCCTATGAGCCTATTTGGGCTATTGGGACTGGGCAAACTGCAACACCTGAGCAAGCTCAAGAGGTCCACTGTCAAATCAGAGGTCATCTTGCTAGCAGTGATGCAATAATCGCTGAAGGCGTGCGAATTATTTATGGTGGTAGCGTTAACAGCTCGAATGCTGGAGAACTATTTAGCCAGCCTGATATTGATGGTGGCCTGGTAGGTGGAGCCTCCTTAAAGGCTGAAGAATTTATATCAATCTGTAAGAGTGCGGATTAAAAATCATGGAAACAATAATAGTTGTAGTTCATGTAATAGTAGCCATAGGTATAGTCGGTTTGGTCCTATTACAACAAGGTAAAGGTGCTGATGCTGGTGCGTCATTTGGCGCAGGTGCGTCGCAAACAGTTTTTGGCGCTTCAGGAAGTGGAAACTTTTTAGTGAGAGCGACGACGATTGCCGCAATCATTTTCTTCGTTACCAGTCTCTCTCTGGCGATTTTTGCTCGTAATCAATCTGGAGCAGGGTCGACCTTAGGATTGCCGGTAGTTAATCAAGATATTCTCGAAGAGACAATTTCAGCGCAGTCTGATATCCCGGCATTAGAAGCGACTTCTAATCAGAGTGATATCCCAGCATTGCCTGATAATAACTAATTCGCGTAAGCAAACCTTGATTGAATTTTTTCGAATAGCCGAAGTGGTGGAATTGGTAGACACGCTATCTTGAGGGGGTAGTGAGCTTGCTCGTGCCGGTTCAAGTCCGGCCTTCGGCACCAAAATCTAGTTTATA
>Ga0206683_10000349_pt1 | contig 34649 bp, 28 predicted proteins | sample M280m12015metaG_FD_155483 | JGI IMG/M metagenome (GOLD analysis project Ga0206683, IMG submission 155483) | Ammonia-oxidizing marine archaeal communities from Monterey Bay, California, United States - M2 80m 12015 | ecosystem: Environmental > Aquatic > Marine > Intertidal zone | place: USA...
TCGCCGAACCGGCCTTCTTCCGGCGTAGCGTGATTACCCAGGCTGTGTTTTTTCAGTTTTGAATAAATCTCTACCAGTGCCTTCTGCCCCAGGCTTCTGGTACCCCTGGGCGTTAGTTCCCATTTGTTGCCATCCTTGTTGACATAGCCTGCTTCCTCCAGAATCTCGAGCATTTTCTTCATCTCATCGAGATTATCTAACGCTTCGTCGCCAAGAAGCTCCTTGAGTTTGTCGCTGTCGATGTTATCCATTTTACCGTCGTACTGGGCGCGCTGTATTTGCTGCTCGAGTTGGTCAAGCTCAGTCATTTCCTTCATTAGCTCCATCGCGGCAAGAAGGTCGACCTCCTCATCACCCAGGAAGTTATACTGTTTGCCCTGGGGGGTAAGGAAATCCAGTTCTTTGGACAGCTTCGCCAGACCACTCTCCAGTTCCGGATCGCCAAACTTCCCCTGCATCATGTCCTGCAGTTGCTGTTGCTGGTCCGGGTCCATGGAATTGAACAGAGACTGTGTCGCCGCCATCTGTTGCCGCATTTGTTCGAGTAGCTCATCCAGATTGGACGGAGGGTTGTCACCAAACATGTCCCCATACTTGTCCATGAATTCGTCAAATCCGGGGTCTTCCCCGGCGATTTTCCTGACCAGCATGTCGTTCAGGTCTTTAACCATATCCTTCATGCGTTTGATGTCGCCATCAGACATCTCGTTAACCATGTTTTCGACGTCCCTGAAAAAAGACTGAGTCATGGCTTTGCGAAGTTGTTCGGTTAATTTAAGGAACTGTTTTTGCGCATCGGTATTCAGGAACTCGTAGTCCTGCAGTGCCTTGATCTTCCCCGCGGCATCGTCGGGCAGGTTTTTGATGAACTCCTTGTTCTGCTCACCGATGTCTCCCAGAACATTGTTGGAAAAATCCCCCTGGTTTTCATCGTCAGGGCCTTTCTTCCTGTTGGCCCACTCGTTAATGGTGTCTCGTTCCATGCCCAGTATTTCTTCAAGCTGCCGCTTGATGTCTTCCATGACCCCGCCCATATCGAACCGTTCCAGGCGCTGTTGTCGTTTTGCCTTCAACTGGCGAAGAAGATCCCGTAGTCCTTTGATGTAGTTACCGTCGGCAGTATCCATGCCACGCTGCATGAGGTATCGCATTGCCTGTTGCAGGTCACCAAACTCCATCAGGTCTTCCGAAAGCGCACTCAGGATGTCATCTGCATTCAGCGCTGCATTTTGGGACCCGTCCCAATTGGAATAGCGATTAAGTGAGGTGAACCTGGTGCTCATTGTTTGACCTGAAAAAGTAGTTAACCTGAGTAAGTAGTGCGTCCGCCAACTCGATCCTTGTTTAGCCTCTGGTTAAGGTGCAACCCGTCGAGAATAAATTCGACTGCTGATGCACGATTGGCTGTATTTGCCCCGGGGACGAGTATCTCAATTGCCTCAGCCAGGCCATTGATCTTTTTGATAATGTCTTCATAGTCATTTGACGGAAGCGATTCACCTGTTGTGACGTGAATTCCATCCGCAAACTGCAGAGCTAACGGCTCAAGATTGATGCCTTCTGTAAATCTGCTGAATACAGCTTTGGTGGCGTCCTGGAACAAACGCTCCATGATTTTTTCTTCTCGTCCTTCTTCCATTGCCTCGAACTCAACCTTGCCCTGCAGAGAAGGCATAATGAACGCAAGGTCAGAGATTCTGGGTACAACATCTTGTTCACCCACTTCGATCGCGCGCCTTAGTGCGTTGGCAAGTAGCGCCTCATAGTTGGAGACCGATGCCCTGACGGACACACCGGAGCGCTGATTGATATCCGGAGATCGTCGCGCCTGTTGCGTAATTTCAGCGATGAGCTGTGACATGAATCGTGGAACATCTTCTCGGTATTCGCCCAGGTCGAGTTTCCGTTGCTCCTGTTCCATGATTGTAATTTCTTCCAGAATATTTTGCGGATAGTGTGTTCGTATCTGTGATCCATAGCGATCCTTGAGAGGGGTGATGATGCGCCCTCTGTTGGTGTAATCCTCGGGGTTTGCCGTTGAGACAATCAGGATGTCGAGGTCTAGCCGAATCTTGTGTCCCCTGATCTGGATATCCCTTTCCTCAAGAACGTTGAGCAGCCCAACTTGAATCCTCTCTGCAAGATCCGGCAGTTCGTTGATCGCAAATATTCCCCTGTTTGTATGGGGGATCAGGCCGAAATGTAAGGCTTCTTCATCGGACAGGTATCGCCCTTCTGCGATTTTGATAGGGTCTACTTCACCAATCAAGTCGGCGATGGTGATGTCTGGCGTCGCGAGTTTTTCACCGTACCGGGTGTCGCGGTGAATCCATTTAATTGGGGCTTCCTCGCCCTGTTCCAGCAGGATTTTTTTCCCTTGAGCACTAATGGGTGCATAGGGGTTCTCTGGAATCTCGACGTCTGCAAGAACGGGTGTCCATTCGTCCAGAAGGCTGGTCAGGCTGCGGATAATACGTGACTTGGCCTGTCCTCGTTCACCCAGGAGGATCATATCCTGACCGGATAAAATCGCGTTCTCAAGTTGTGGGATAACCGTGTCCTGATACCCGACAATATTCTGGAAGACAGCTTCTTTAGCCTGGAGTGTTGAAATGAGATTTTTTCTCATTTCCTGCCTGACTGTCAGGACCTGGTAACCACTCGATTTCAGTTCACCCAGGGTTTTAGCTTCTGTCACAAAGATCTCCGAAATTCAAAAGTCCTGTTCTCATCTAACCAGTTTGGCACCGAGGTTTGCAAGTATTCCTGATGGATTGCCGTAGCCCGGGGGGAATTGTCATAATGGGCTCTCCAGGCAGGAGAAACAGGATTGATTACAACTGATCAGGTACAAATTGCAGCGGCAGAATACCTCGGAGAGAAATGGGGTACGCCAGTCACGGTCTGCAATGTCGAAAAGATATTTGGAGGAGCCTCTCGTGAAACTTATAAGCTCACGCTGGAAGTTGATGGTGAAACCAAGGGCGTGATCCTGCGTCGTGATCCGCCTTCAAGTCTGATCGATACTGAACGGCATCTCGAATACGGTGCATACGATCGAATCTATCCAACAGACATACCTGTACCGGAGCCACTTTTCCTGGAAAACAGTACAGATTTTCTTGAGCAGCCGTTTTCCATCATGGCCGCGGTTGAAAATCCAATGAGCGACGTTGCGCTGTTGTCTGAAGCGCAGAAGCCAAAAATCGGACAGCAGAAGTACTACCTGCTGGGGTGCCTTGCTGCGAAAGATCCGCTTGCGCTAAAGTTTGACGAAATTATGACTGTCCCTGATGCCGCCTCGACCGCGGCGGAGCAGTTGGCATACTGGCAGGGGGTCATTAATGATGACGAGATACACCCGCAGCCTATTGCCCAGGCTGCGATTCGCTGGCTCGCGGCGAATCTGCCGTCGCCAGCCGAGAAAATCTCAATTGTTCATGGCGATTACAGAACGGGTAATTTTCTGTTCAATGACCAGGCGCAGATTACTGCCATTCTCGACTGGGAAATGTGCCATCTGGGTGATCCGCTGGAAGATCTGGCCTGGTCCCTGGATCCGTTATGGTCAGGGGAAGAGCTCGAATTGGCCGGGCGGCTGATTCCTCATGACCAGGCAATCCAAATCTGGTGTGAGGCGAGTGGACTGTCATGCAACGAGCAGGCGCTCAAATGGTGGCGAATTTTTGTTTCGGTGAAAGCCGTGGCAATCTGGATTTCGTCTTCCGAAAATTTTGAGAAAGGAGAGGGCAAGGACTCGATATTGGCAATGGCAGGCTGGGTCATGACGGATCGACAAAACCGTATTCTGCTGGACTATTTTGCACCGGAGGTAATGTCATGATCCCGCATACTGATGGTGCGCTCAGGATGTTGAGTCAGCGCTTAATGACACAGTTGTTGCCTGACCTAAAGAGCCTCTACAGTTTGTCCGATGGCGCGCTGATTGGGTTACTGATCAACGCTATTGCCGACGAGATGGCCGAGGGCATCCAGCGCAGGCTGGACGACATCGCCGAGATGAAGCTCATCTTTATAGCAGGCGAGGCGCTGCTGTCGAGTAGAGACAAAGAGGTCATCAGTACTGCGTTGTCTTCCTATCGACTGGCTGATGTAAATGACCACCATGATGCGCTCACTCGTATTTTGGTATCGTTACACCAAAAGACCGAAGATAAGGAAATCGAAGCGCTTAACCAATCAATCTGGGCTTACCTTCGCAGGCATTCGCAACGCCATAAGATCACTGCTGTGCCCTAGGGCAGCTTCCGGTCGGAGATTTCCTGGCGCTTAGGCTGGTTTTCGTGCCACAAGGATTGCCCGAGTAGGGGCGGGGTAGCCTTCTACGGTTTTGGTTTTGTCTGTGGGGTCCAGATAGTCCTCCAGGGACTGGAATTGCATCCACCTGGTTGCGCGTTGTTCTTCTAAACTGGTGACATTGACATCGACCGTCTTGACGTCAATGAACCCCGCGCGCCGAAGCATGAGTTCCAGCATTGACGTCGATGGAATAAACCAGACATTCGCCATCTTTGCATAGCGGTCCTGAGGGATCAGCAACGTGTTTTGATCGCCCTCAACAATCAGTGTTTCCAGTACAAGTTCGCCACCAGGTTTTGCAAAACTGAGTAGTTCTCTCAGGTGGTCTATGGGAGATCTTCGGTGATAGAGCACGCCGAGTGAGAAAACAGTATCAAATCCACCGAATTGGGGGAGGTGTTCACTTCGCAATGGCAATAGATAGGCGCGGTTTGGTTGACTTAACCTTTGAAGCAGACTGAACTGGTAATTGAACAATATGGTCGGGTCGATACCGAGTGCAAGGTCTGCTCCGGCGCCGAGCATTCGAAACAGGTGGTAGCCATTGCCACATCCAATATCCAGAACCTGCTTTCCCTCAAGAGGTTCTATGTGCCTGCTGATCCGTTGCCATTTCCAGTCGCTACGCCATTCTGTGTCAACCAGGGTTTTACCTATCTGAAATGGACCTTTTCGCCATGGCAGGAACATTGACAGGACTTCCTCAAAGTCTGCGTTCGGGTCACCGACGCTAACCCTATCTGAGTCAAACTGGCTGGCTCGGGTAGTGGATTGAATAGTGGTGAGTGCTGCGTCCCATTCTTCAGCGCGACCGTGAAGTCGTGTCTCGCTCGATAAGGCCGCACGTAGATTTTCGTGAAACGGTGCCAGAAAGGTGTCGGTCGATTCAGCCATGAAACGATCTATTTCAGAGCGCATCTGGGATTACTTCTATCTGTTCACCAGGCCTGTTGTGAGCGTGGTAAGACGACGAAATTAACGTAGCCAGGAAGTTCTGCGCGATGACGTGTGCGAGGCCATAGCAATGGATCGATGCCACAAAATTGGCGAACAGCCATTCGCGCGCCACTGGTAGAAAGCCAGCCCGCAGGATTTTGTATTTATCCCTGGTGAGATATTCGGACATTACTTGATGCCAAGAAAAGTGGAGAAGTTAAGGCAACGCACACATTGCTCGACAACTGAAAAACCTGCATCGTGCATTCTCTGTCTGTGTTGCTCTTCGGTATTGGGGATCAGCACATTCTCCAGCGCCGCCCGTTTTTGTGATATCTCGAGATCGCTATAGCCATGTTGTTTTTTAAAATCATGATGAAGTGTTGTCATCAAGGTCTGCTCGGAGGAGTCTTCAAATGTTACTTTTTCGGCCAATAGAAGAATGCCGCCGACGTTAAGGCCTTCACAAATACCTGCAAGAATGTTTTTTCGTTCCTCGTCCGGAACGAACTGAAGCGTGAAGTTGAGGATAACAATCGACGCGTTTTCGATATTTGTTTCGCGCAGATCTTCGAGCAAAATTTCATAGCTGGCAGTGGAATGATCCCTGCTGAGGTTCGCTGTGCATCTTGAGACCATGGCCTCAGAGTTATCCACCCCGACCACATGGCAACCATCCGGAAGGTGCCGCCGGAGCTGCAAAGTAGATGCGCCCAGAGAGCAACCCAGATCATAGGCTCGGGTACCCGGCTGACCATACTTTTCAGCCAGCACTCCAATCAGCTGTAACACAAGTCCGTAGCCAGGGACGCTTCTTTCGATCATGTCCTGAAAAACGTCCGCCACGGACTGGTCGAACCGGAAGGCTTCGATCGTAGGCATGGGCCTGGAGTAAACCTCGTCCTTTGGGTTTGCCATTGTTCAGACGTGCTAGCGAAGGGGTGCAAAGATTATCATAAACGACGAAAGACTTGACCCAATGCTAATGATAGATAAGATGAATTAAACTGGTATCGCCAGCCTGTCATGTTAAAAAATGAAAACGAAGTGGTAATCCCCGCGTTCAAGTATTGCTTGATCGGCAAACTTGTCCCCCGGTTATTGTCGTGAACCCCAGCATTCTCCGAATTAATACCGCTGGTGTACCGGTCGATTGGCTCACCTGGCAGGAAGCCGTTTGTCTGCATGCACGTGAACTGGTGAGTTGGACCTATGGTGAACAAGTCATGGAGGTCAGGGGAGGTCATTCCAGGCTAAACGGCGAACGGACGTTGCTGACTTTAAACAGCATCATGGCCTGTAAGGGCAAGGTCTTTAACAAGATTCGAAAAGAACCACCTCTGACGAACCGTGCACTGTTTAGAAGAGACCAGAATGTCTGCCTATACTGCGGCAAACTATTCAAGGAATGTGACCTGAGTCGTGATCATGTGTTGGCTGTTTCTCGTGGCGGCCAGGACAGGTGGACCAACGTGGTCACTGCCTGCAAGCGCTGTAATGCGCGCAAGGGTAATTACCTGCTGGGTGAGTGCACGATGGAGCTGCTCGCGCTGCCATACCGACCAAACCATGCCGAATACCTCGCGCTCACCCATAGCGGTCGTATTCTTGGGGATCAAATGTCTTTACTCCGCAGGCAGTTCTCTTCCAACAGCAGGTTGTTGGAAGATGGGCCCTTGATATTATCCAGGAAGCCATCGGTCTACTAAGGAAGTTCTGATTCGCGTTTGATCGACGTGTCGGTTAGCCTGCTACCATGAAAAGAAAACTAAAACTTCTGCACACTTCTGATATCCATCTTGATGACAATATTGGCGATGGTGCTGATGCTGGTTCGGGTCAGGTTGGTTTTACCGCGGTTATTGATGAAGCGATCAGGCATGATGTCGACCTCTTTTTACTGGCCGGCGACCTGTTTGACCACAACAGGGTCAAGCAACCCTGCCTGGACTTCACCACTGAGCAACTCTCCCGACTAGAGTGTCCTGTGGTGATGATCACAGGTAACCACGACTGCTTGGCAGACTTTTCTGTATACCACCGTTATGATCCGCGAGACGCTGGTTCACATATTACTTTCCTTCAGGATGAATCAGGATCGGTTTGCAGGTTCGAGGACTATGGCGTCACGATCTGGGGAAGGGGAATTGTTGATCATCATCCAGGCCATAAGCCATTAGAGAATGTGCCCCGGCATGAGCATGAAGGCTGGTATCTGGGGATGACTCACGGTTACTACGTCGATCGCGGTGCCGAAATGCTTTCATCTCTTATTACGCCGAATGAAATTGAAGAGAGCCAGCTGGACTATCTTGCACTGGGGCATGTGCATGTTTTTTCAATCATGCAACACGGCAAAACCGTAGCGGCCTATCCTGGGTCACCAAACCTTGGGCAGGGAGCGAAAGAAATGTCTGTTGCGCTGGTTGACCTGGACCCGGAGCAGGGTATCAGCGTCGAAAAAATATCGCTGTCACCAAGGGCGGCGTGACGCCGCCCAGTCGAAGGGCATGGTTCCCGAATCTGTAAGCTGCATTATCTCCGCCCTTGGCGCGGGTTCATCGAGATAGAGAAACCCGATTGTCCCGAACTGCAATGACAGATTATGAGGATAGGTGGGTGATCCAGGATTGATGCAGAGGGTATTGTCGATCAGATCGATTTGTTCGACGTGCGTATCGCCATAAACGAGTACGTCCAGGTGAGTATCAGGAAATAACCGATTTTTCCATTTCCGTATGGTTAGGCCGGGCGGAATTTCAGGCATTGGAATATAGTGGGTAAGGCCAATATTGAATCCCTGCAGGTTAATCGTCCACGTTTCCCTTACCCGGTGGTCATTGGGTTGGACTTCCCGCCCACCGGAGCCATCCTCGCCATTTCCCCGTGCAGCATAGACTGGCGCAATCTGTTCAAGGCGATCCAGGACAGAAAAGTCGTAAATGTCGCCCGCATGTAGGATACATTCAACGTCCCGGAACTGGTCGAACACATGTGGCCAGAGTTCCGGCATGGCTTCCGGGATATGAGTATCTGAAATCAGTCCAATTTTCATGTCTTCACGCCGTCAATGATTATGCAATGGTGCCATTGTCCTTAAGCTTGTTGATGATGTCTTCAGGGATGTTAATTTCAGCGAGGATAGCATCCGTGTCAGCGCCCAGTGCCGGAGCGCCTTTTCGGAGTACCGGGGTGCTTTTCGAGAACCTAGCAGCGGGTCTCGTTTGCCGAATGGTGCCTGCTTCCGGATGCTCAAGTTCAATGAGTAAATCGCTCGCAACCACCTGGGGATGCTCAATGACTTCGCTGCGTTTGAGTACCGGCGCGCAGGGCACACCTGCATCGTCCAGTAACGTCAGCCATTGCTCTGCGGATCGGTTAAGCAGGGCTTCCTGTGTTAGGCCAAGTCGCTCATTGGCATTAAGGTCCCTTTGGGCAGGTGTATTAAATCGCTCATCATCGGCCCACTCGGGATGACCAACCGCTCCCGCAAGGGCGTGCCATTGAGTATTAGTCATGGCTGATACACTGATGTAGTCGGTCTTTGTTTCGTAAATCAGGTCAATAAAGGTCGCTGCTCGCTGTGTGCTTACTTCCCGGCCCACAAAAGTCTGGCCGCCAAAGTCTGATGCCCACAGGAATGCGATCACGGCGTCCAGCATGGAAACCCGGACATGCTGGCCTTCTCCCGTTCTTTCTTTATGGAGCAGTGCGCTTGTGACAGCTTGAGCCGTTGTGATGCCGGTTAATTTGTCTGGCACAATGGTTCTTACCAGCCGGGGCCTTGCTTCATCCGACCCCCCCTGTATGGTTGTCAATCCACTGATGGCCTGGACGATCGGGTCGTAAACGGGCTTGTGCGCCCAGGGACCTTTTTCTCCGAACCCCGAAATTGAAACATAAATAATGTCTTCCTTCACTTTCCTGATTTCTTCTTCACCAATTCCCAGACGCTCCACAACTCCTGGCCGAAAGTTTTGAATAAAGACATCTGTCGTTGCTGCGAGTTTCAGCAGGATTTTCTTGCCTTCATCCGATTTCAGATCAAGTGCCAGTGATCGTTTATTTCGATTATTGTTCAGAAAGGTTGCGGTGAACTTGTTTTCTCCGTGACCTGCGCCTCTGGCGTGATCGGGTCTTGTCACACCCTCGACTTTAATAACGTCTGCACCCTGGTCTGCGAGAAGCATAGTGGCAAAGGGGCCTGAAATGACGGTGCTCAGGTCAAGTATTCGGTAACCGTGAAGGGGGCCGGGCATGGTATGACTCTATTTAGTTAAAGTATTGATTCTATCTGGATTCAGCATGGGGGGCATCGGGCATTCGAGCGTGTCGGCAATTGTGCGAAGCAGTTCGGACTCGATAACGCTGACGACCTGGTCAGCGCTAATTGTTTTTATACAGGCTTTAATGAGCTTCGGTTTGCGCAGGGGATGTAGTTCTGCCAGTGCATCCAGGGCGGCGTTCATTTTTTTAAAGTTCAGGTCCTTTTTGTCTTTGAGTTGAACTTCCAGTCCTAGTTCTGCTTTGCCAGCCACGAAAGCAACGTCCGGGGAGACGCCCGACTGCTTATCGCAATAAGCAAGAAGCGAAAGCAGAACTTCACAATGGCTGAGAACGGACTCCAGTGTCTCGTGCCTTACGCGGGTATGTTTGGCTTCAAATACTTCTCCCAGGTGTTTACTGATCATTTTTAGTACCGCCCATTCAGATAGGCCAACCCTGCCATCGGCACGGATCAGAACATCAAGGTTTGCCATAAACACTTTGTATTGCGCATAGCTAAGTTGACGAAGAGTTGGTAAGGCGATTTCCAGTAGTGGAAGTTTCATCTCCGGGTTTAGCAGGTGTTCGTGGCTGATCAGTTCTTCCAGAGCATCGTACACGCCGAGGTCTGATGATGCTTTCAGATGGCTAAGCTGTCGCGTACGAGCCTCATTACTCCGATTAAGCATCAGCAGGTAAACGAGGGCTCGTGCGGAATATGGCTCGCGTGCAGCGGCGGTGTAGTCCTCAGGTAACGCGCCGATAATCTGTCGCGCCAGGTCAATCTGGGATTGTTGCGGGTGGCCGATATGGTTGAGCACTTCATCAGCGTCGATATTGACCGATGATGAAAACCCCATGACGCCCTCGGTACTGCCTGCAGAGGTAATGGGTTCAGGCGGAGTTGATTCCAGAAACCCCCCATTCCAAAGGGGTTCAATTCTCTTTATTCTCTCGGGCAGGGGGGGGTGCGTTGCCATGAGTGAAGCAAAAGAAAAGCTGACACCCTCAGAAAAAAAAGTGTGGCTGATTTCTGCACTTTCGGGGTGTTGCAAGACCGAGCCGGTTTTGTAGCCGCCGATGCGTTTCAGGGCATCGGCAATGCCTTCCGGGTTACGGGTATATTGAACAGCGGAAGCATCCGCCAGAAATTCTCTCTGCCTACTCACTGCTGCTTTAATTAAATTACCAAAGAACTGTCCAAGGTAGCCAACCGTCATGAGTCCTGCGCCAATGACCAGAATAGAAGTACGTGCTCGACCACGACCCCCAACGCCGCGGAGAATCGTGCGACCAACTAGCGCCAGCATCAGGATGCCGTACAGGATTCCCATCAGTCGGATGTTCAGGCGCATATCGCCGTTTAGGATATGGCTGAATTCATGGGCGATGACACCCTGTAGCTGGTCCCGGGTCAGGTTTTCAATCGCACCGTAGGTCACCCCGATCACCGCGTCGCCAGGAGAATACCCTGCCGCGAAGGCGTTAATCGCTGGATCGCCGATGAGGTAAACAGGTGGAACAGGCGTTCCTGATGCGATGGCCATTTCTTCAACGACATTAAGCAGTTTATGTTTGTTCAGGTCACCTCTCGCGTTGACCAGTAATTCGGCGTCCATGAGTTCGGCGATTACTGCCCCACCTTTCCGTAGTGACAGGAGTCGAAATAGGCTAGCGAGTGTGACCAGAAGTACAACGCCACAGGTGATTGCAAAAAAGGCTTCCCAGGAAAAGTAATATTGACCCGTTGCGATGCGCGCCGAGTCCTGGAAGTTTACAAAGACAAATATGAGCAGGTTGGTCAGGATGATCAGGGAAGCAACTGCCAGAAGGAAGAGCAGGAGCAAAAACCTGGTGTTTCGCCGCGCCAGATGTTGAGACTCAAAAAAGTCCATGTCAGTTCATCATCTCACCGATGCGTTGTGCTTGTGCTTTAGAATGAAACGCTTGGGGCATCCTGGATTGCCTCGCTGTCCGCGAACTCCAGGAGTTCCGCGTCCGTCGGGTGTCCGAAGCTTGCAGCCAGCACAACCTGTGGGAACGATTGGCGGTAAGTGTTATAGCTCATTATCTGGTCGTTAAATGCTTGGCGCGAAAATGCGATTTTGTTTTCTGTACTGGTCAGCTCTTCAGTCAACTGCATCATGTTCTGGCTGGCTTTAAGGTCCGGGTAGGCTTCTACCGCGATACTGAATTTTCCAAGTGCGCTCTGCAGGACGCCTTCCTGTGTGGCTAGATTCTTAATCGCGGCAGCGTTCCCAGGGTCTTTCGCTGCGTCTGCCAGCATTGATGCGGCGGCGTCACGTGCTTCGGTCACCGCTTCCAGGGTTCCTCGTTCGTGTTCCATGTAACCTTTAGCGGTTTCGACCAGGTTTGGAATCAGGTCATATCGACGTTTCAGTTGGACTTCGATCTGCGCGAATGCATTTTTGTATCGATTTTTTAAGGCAACCAATTGGTTGTAGATGGCAACTGTCCACATGGCAAGTGCGGCGAGTACGACGAGTGTAATAATAGTCGAGACATCCATAAGTTGGTCCTTTTCGATAATGGTTGCGGCTGTTTTAATCGCTCTAGGGGTGGAATGCAAATGAGGGTAGTCAGAAATTGTTGATTTTGGTGCTATATCCCAAATTCTTCTCTGATTTTTTCATTGTGCTGCCCCAGTTCGGGTACGCTCAAGGAAGTATTCTCTTTTCCTTCAATCAGGGCGCCTCGTCCCAGCACCTTAACAGTACCGTTTGGGGTATCAATGTTCCTGAAGCGATTCTGCGGATGGTTGGCAAGATCATTCAGGTCGCTCACTCGACCATAGGCAATATTTGCCGCCGCTAGTCTCTCGATAACCTGTTCACGGTCATATGCTGCGAAATTTTTAATGATGAGTTGCTCAAGTTCTTCCCGATGCTCCAGTCGACGCGAATTATTTGAAAAATGTTCATGGCTGGTGAGCGTTTCATCATCCAGGACCTGATGACATAGATCTCTCCATTCACGTTCGTTTTGAATGCTGAACAGAATCTGCTTTGCGTCACCGCAGATGAATGCACCATATGGTGCAATTGAAGGATGCTTTAATCCATGATTTTGTGGCGTGAACTGACCGTATCGATGTTGCAGGTAGGGGACGTTCATCCAGTCAGCGGTTGCGTGATACAGGGACACATTGATCATCCTGCCCCTGTGTTCAGGGTCCCGTTCACGGGCGAACAGTGCCTGGAGTATGTCCTGGTAAGCTGTCATACCGGCAGAGATATCAGAGACCGAAACACCAACACGGGTAAGTTCGTCATCCACGCCGGTGACCGAGCACAGGCCCGTTTCTGCCTGTATCAGCAGGTCATAAGCCTTCTGTGCGCGATAAGGGCCGGTTTCGCCGTAGCCGCTGATTGAACAGATAACGAGTCCGGGAAAGTCTCTGGTGAGTTGTTCAGGTTCGAATCCCATACGACCAAGTGCACCAGGGGCTAGATTCTGGATAAACACATCTGCAGCGCCTAGCATATTCCGAAATAGGGCAGCGTCATTCGAATCTTTCAGGTTCAGCGTCACACTTTCTTTACCCGCATTCAGCCAGACGAAGTAAGCGCTCTGGCCGCGCACAAGCTGGTCGTAGTGCCGGGCAAAGTCTCCCTCGGCCCGTTCGATTTTTATAACGCGGGCACCGGCTTCTGCCAACCTACCTGAAACATAAGGCGCGGCAACGGCCTGTTCCAGGGCAACAACGGTGATTCCCTCCAGGTCATTTATCAGGTCATTTTTGGGGTCATTCATCAGGTCGGTGCCAATCCGGGTAGTGCCAGCCGGGACCAGTGAATCAGGCCCCCTGGAACATTTGCAACGTCCTCGATACCTGATGCTTTCAGGATCTGGGTCGCCATGCTCGAACGCTTACCCGACTGGCACATTGCCACCACGGGTTTGTCTGTTGGTACTTCACTGATCCTGTCCCTGAGCTGGTCCAGTGGTATCAGTATTGATCCTTCAATGTAACCCAGGTCCCCCGAGTATTCAGCCTCACTTCGTACATCAAGGACGCAGATTTCGTCCAGGTGTCGGGCGACCCAGTCAGGTTCGACTTCCGGGATGCCGGCGAAGGTAACGTTGATGGGAGCCCAGGTAGGTTTCGACATTGGTGTGTCAGGTTTACCGGACTTCAGGTTAGCGGGTAAGGCAATATCCAGTTGTTTGGGGTGAGGCAGGCCCAGGTTGTGCATGTAACCGGCGAAATCTTCTTTCCGTGCATCGCCCCCGATTCTTGGGTTGAACTTTTTTTCTTCGGTTACCGTTGAAACGGTACGCCCCATATAGTCATGGCCCGGGTACAGCAGGCATTCGTCCGGCAGGGAAAATATTTTCTCCCGGATGCTACTCCACAAGGTGTGAACATCTCCCGATTGAAAGTCGGTTCGACCCGCGCCACGAATCAACAAACAATCTCCTGTAAACGCCATCGTCCGCTCGCTGGTGACAAACGTGAAGCATCCGTCTGTGTGACCCGGAGTCGAATAGGCAGTAATTGAACAGTTTCCGAATGCCAGCACCATGCCGTCTTTCAGTTCAACATCAATGCCTACAGCACCATAGTTGCCGGACAGGGTAATTTTCGCGTCTTCAGATTCTTTCATTAGCCATGAGCCGGTCACGTGATCTGCATGGACGTGGGTATCAACCGTATATTTTACGTTCAGGCCCAGTTCCCGGAGCAGAGCGGTATCCCGCGCATGCTGTTCGAATACCGGATCAATGATGATGGCATTCTGTGAGTCGTTACAGCCAAGGATGTAAGTATAGGTGGAAGAAGTAGTGTCGAAGAGTTGTCTGAAAAGCATAATCGTGGAAGTAGTCGTTATAGAGTGGTGTATTATCCAGTAAATAGGCCGTTAAGCCGATTGTACCGTAGGATATTGTGCAAAAGTTGATTTCTTCTGCTGGCGCCAAATCCCTTCGGGTGTCGCGTGCTAGCCGTTGGTTGAGGTGCTTGAATTTTGCAGGGACGGGTAAACAAGATTTTAGCGCTACAGGTAATCGTTTTTGTCCTTGTGGTAACGGCTAGTTTAGGTGGTCAGGCATCTGAGACGCCGCTAACGGCACCAGACTTTGTGGGAGTCTCTGTTTGCAAGGGTTGTCATGAGAAGTCGTTCGACAATTGGCAGGGCTCGCACCACGACCTTGCCATGCAGCCGGCCACCAGTAGCACGGTTTTAGGTGATTTCGAGAATGCCAGCTTCACCCAATATGGAGTGACTTCTGTCTTCTATAAGCGGGGAGGCAGGTTTTTTGTGAAGACAGAAGGCGAAAGTGGTGAGTTGCAGGAATTTGAAATTGGATATGCATTCGGTTTCTACCCACTCCAGCAATATCTCATTGATTTTTCAGCTGGCAGGAAACAGGCGCTCAGTATCGCCTGGGATTCGAGACCGGCAGAAGAGGGTGGGCAGAAGTGGTTTCATCTGTACCCAGACGAAAAAATCAGCGCCACCGATGTGTTGCATTGGACCAAGCCAAGCCAAAACTGGAACACCATGTGTGCAGAGTGTCACTCAATGAACCTGCAAAAGAACTACAACATCGATACTGCTAGCTTTGATACGACCTGGACGGATATTGATGTGTCCTGCGAGTCGTGTCATGGGCCAGGATCGAATCATGTGAACTGGGCTAAACGGGTCCCGGGATGGAATAGCATGCAGGAATCTCTTGGTCTTGTTTTACATTTCGATGAACGAAAGGGTGTCTTCTGGCAAACAGATCCAACGAACGGGAAGCCTGTTCGAAGCGAGCTAAAAGTTACGGATAAGGAAATCGAGATGTGTGCGCGTTGTCATTCGCGCCGCAGTCCAGTCAGCGAAAATTACGCCCACGGAGAGCGGCTGATGGATCATTACTTGCCAAGAACGCTCGACGCCGGGATGTACCATGACGATGGGCAAATCGAGGATGAAGTCTATGTGTATGGTTCCTTTCGCCAGAGCAAGATGTATCAAGCCGGCGTCACATGCAGCGATTGCCATGAACCGCACAGCAACGAATTGAAGCTACCCGGAAATACTGTTTGCCTGCAGTGCCATGAGACCAACACTTTCAGTCAAGCTTCACACCATTTTCATGACACCAGGGGGCCAGGGGCTATCTGTGCTGACTGCCATATGCCTGCCAAAGACTACATGGTCGTCGATCCACGCCATGACCATAGTATGCGCGTACCTCGTCCCGATCTCTCAGAGAAATTCGACACCCCAAACGCCTGTACCAACTGTCACCTGGATAAAAGTGCTGGATGGGCAGCGGATAAAGTGCGCACATGGTATGGGCGAGATGCTAAAGGCTTTCAGGGATATACCGCCGTATTATCGGCTTCTCGCGCTGGGGAGCCTTCAGCGAGTGATCAACTCGCTGAGCTGATAAGAGATACATCCTCCCCTGAGATTGCTCGCGCTACTGCGTTGACTGAATTGGGTCCGGCGTTGAGCTTGCAGACCATCGATGTGCTGCCGCTCGCACTCTCTGATGCGGACCCGGCAGTGCGTACGGCAGCTGTGTCGATCCTCGATCGGACGCCATACAATGTTCGCGCCCGGCTCGCATTTCCGATGCTGGAGGACCCGGTCCGAATGGTCCGCATTGCGGCCGCACGTGTTCTTGCGGACATTCCTATAGGGGACCTTGATCCGGAACGACGGGCGCTATTAACCCGTGTGGAGAATGAATATATTGCCGCGCAAATGGCGAACGCAGAGCGACCTGAGGCATGGACTAACCTCGGCAATTTCTACGCCGCGAAGAGAGTCTGGCGAAAAGCAATTGAAGTCTATCGAAAGGCAATCGAGACTGGCCCTGTTTTTGTTCCATCCTATACCAATCTTGCTGACCTCTATCGCGTACTTGGCGATGAGGCCAACGCAGAGAAAGTCCTGCAGGAAGGTTTAGTGTGGAATGAAGATGATGCAACGATCCGCCACACACTTGGGTTGTCTCTTGTCAGGCAAGGCCGTATCGACGAGGCGCTTATTGAGTTGGCGATCGCGACCCGACGCGCGATAAATAACCCGCGTTTTGTTTATGTCTATGCCGTCGCGCTGAATTCTACAGGCAAGGCCATGGATGCGATCAGAGCCTTAACGAGCGCTCACGATCAGTTCCCGAACGACCAGGATATTTTGCAGGCGCTCATTTCTTTTAATCGAGAGCTCGGTAACGATGAGCTGGTGAGAATCTATACGAGTAAACTTGCAGTGCCCAGGTAGCCTCGTGACTGAACGCTGTTGTGTGTACCGTGAGATGAAGCTTCAAGAATCCGGATTGAACAAAATATGACGACCCGTAAGATCAAAAGCTGCAAAAGCCGTCCCAGTAGGCGGCGACCATAAAGTCTGGCAACGAAATGGTCTGAGTCTGGACGATAGAATTCACGCTCACATAGAAAGTAAATTAGTTCTCTAATGGAAAAACACTCAAGCGATCAAGAGAATCCACGTTACGCCTGGCTGATGGTGGCTGTCGTTTTTACGATCAGTGCGTTGGCATTCGGAGCGCTGGGTTCCATTTCGGTATTCCTGAAACCGCTCGCCTCGGAATTTGGGTGGGGCAGAGGGCAGACTTCGCTTGGGTACACGACCATCTCATTTTCATCGGCTGTCTTTGGCATTCTCTGGGGATTCGTTGCAGATCGTTATGGTACGAGATGGTTTGGCGTTGTTGCGGCAATCGTCATGTCCTTTAGTCTTTTTATGCTGAGCCGACAAGATTCCATCTCTGAGTTCTATGCTTACTATTTTTTGTTCGGTGCATTTGGTACGGCAATGGCCACAACGCCGCTCTATGCAAACGTCGGTTTTTGGTTTCGGATGAACCCGGGACTCGCATTAGGTATTACGGCAGCGGGTGGCGCCATTGGCCAGGCGCTGGTCCCGTATCTATGTAGTTTGAGTATTACGGCCTACGGCTGGCGGGCGACGTACGAGCATCTCGCCCTGAGCTACCTGATCATCGCGCTGCCGATTGGGTTCCTCATCAGGGAGTCGCCCTGGCGTGAGCGAGTAAGGCTAGAACCAGATGCTGAGGTTCGGCATTTCCCGTTGTCTGAAATAGAGGTCATTGCCTGGATAAGTGTTGCAGTGATCTTCTGCTGTAACTGTATGGCCGTACCGATCGTACATCTTGTCCCGATGCTGACTGACCAGGGCAGCACGCTTGAATATGCTACAAGAGCCTTATTCATCCTGATGATAGCGGGTGCCCTGGGTCGCATCGTGGGCGGCAAGCTGGCCGATATGATTGGTGCTTTACCTGCATACCTACTGATGTCCTTCGGCCAGACTGTTTCTGTCATATGGTTTCCTCAGGTAGGAGGTACAACGGCCTTATACTTGCTCGCGATCTTCTTTGGGTTTACCTATTCAGGGGTGATGTCCTGCATTCTGATCTGTACTCGTATGATGGTCAGCCCCAGATTTGCGGGTCGCGCCATGTCGATCACTTCCTTCTTCGGTTGGGGTGGTATGGGGATGGGCGGTTTTGTGGGCGGATACTTTCACGACGTGACCGGAAACTACGAGTGGTCATTCGGTTTTGCGAGTGCAGCAGGGCTTGTGAACCTTATTGTGCTGACACTGTTTTATTTACGTCTCAGAGACAGGATTAAAGCAGTTCTCTCGAGACCCCTGTAAAGAGTCTGTCGCGGCGCTCAACCTGTTTCAGCTTAATACTCTGGCTCAGTGTTGGCGGGAAGACCCTGAATTCTGGGCTCCGAAAGCTAACGTCACCGGAGAGGAAGCCTACTCAAGAGATGGAGCCATAGGTGGCAGGGTGAGGTTTAGTACACCTAAATAAGATCGGGGGGTAGCCGCAAGCGTTACCTGCGTCATTAGGCTGGCCGCATTACACTTATCTCAATAGATAGGTCCGCCACATGGAAATGCTGGGTAACAGGTCGACGTGACCAACGATCTCCAGACCGGCGCCCGAGGTGACTTCGGCTTCAAACTGGTCTGCAGGAACGATGATAGGGTTCTGATAGCTTGTGCGGGTCCGCTTCGCTTCTTTCTTTTTACGCCTTGACGCCTGAAGGTTCCCATCAACCCAAAGTGGCACCCGTATTTCATCTCTGGCTACGCGTGAAAATTCCTTAAGTATAGTGCTTCGATCTTCAGGTATGACAATGTGATGCATCAGCCGCATGCAAAACAACAGATCAACCGACTGATCCAGCAGATCAATTGCGAAAGCGGAAGTCTTTAATAATTTCAGTTTTTTTACCTGCTCCAGAGGGCGAACGCGAGCTGCGGTATTCAACATATCCAGGCTGTAATCGGCAGCAATCAGTTCTTGAACGCCTGATAAAAACAGCCGATCCCAGAAGCGGCCGGTTCCACAGGGTAAATCTAGGCAACCGGACAAAAGTGGATATGATGATGAACGTCAGATTGCTTTTTGCTGGTGATGTCTTGGCAATCGAAGTGCTGCCATCAATCCGACGACACCCATGGCGCTCGAAAGGAGAAATGCCAGGGTAAATGAGCCGCTTAGGTCCGCAATAAAACCGCCTATTGGTGGAGCGATGGTTTGAGCGATGCCAAACGCCAGGGTCGCTGCTGCGAAACTTGGCCCGTAGTCCTCGGCTGTCGCATTCTCGACAACATAGATCGTCGTTAATGTTGGCAACGCGCTAAAGAGAAGCCCAAGTCCGATACATGCCGCTAACGTAGGTAGATAAAATCCTGTCAGCACAATGCAGGCGAACACGGGCCAGAGACCGTATGCGATTGAAAGTGCCAGGCGAATGCCGACCCAATGCGAAATGGCGACAAAGGTCGGACCACCAAAAATCATGGCGAAGCCCATCAAGGTGAAAGCAATGGCTGCGTCGCCGGTGGTCCACGCGCTGTCGTCTTCTAATCTTGCGGTAAGAAAACCAATCACCAGAAGGTACATAAATCCAAATGTGGTGTAGGCGAGGATCAGTGGGAGCCAGCTATGCATTCGGCGTAACGCGCCGAACCCGCCGATTCCACCTCCGCCCCTGGGCTTAGCCTGATCATGACGAACGACAAATAGTGTACCGGCCAGAACCAGCAACGCGATATAGAATTGGACCTGGTATACGCTGGACCACGCATGATCGCCCTCGGATGATCGCAAAACGCCGCTCAGGATGCTGGCAAAGACGATGCCAAGACCTATACCCGAACTCATCAGACCGACAGCCAGTGGGCGCCGTCCCGGAGGTAACGCAGCGGAGGCAATAACCGGTGCGGGAATCCAGAGAAATGCACCACCCACGCCGGCGACGAACAGGGCCATTGCCAACATGAGGGGTGAGCTGGAGACACTTGCAAGTAGTAAACCTAAGGTTGCCATTATCAGGCCAAGACGCATGACAGTAAGCAATAGATACCGGTTTGTTGCCCAGGCGACGAGCATGGTACCCAGTAAATAAGCACCGACATTTGCGCCACCGATGAAGCCTGCCTGGGTGTTGGTGATGCCCATGTCATCCCGTATTGCCGGGAGCAAGACACCGTAAGTGAAGCGGCCAAAGGATTGGGCGACCGCGGAGGCCAGGGCAATTAGCAGCACCGTTGTCCAGCCGGAACGGATCAATGATATTGGAGAAGGAGAGGGGGTGATGGAATTAATCTGGTGGATGTCGCAGCGAGTGTTGGCGAATTATAATGTATCGACGCTCCCGATGTTCCGCTCAAGGAGGTGAATGTGCGGCTTAATTGATCAACTGCTTTAGTGAGGAGTTCATGTCGCGTATCTTCTTGGTGAGAAGTTGCCGGAAACTCGATCGTGACAATCAGCAGAAGGGGTGCCCGACGTTGTAAGTACCGGCAAGCCCCTAGGGCAACCCGATGGTCATGCCCCCGTCTACCACCATTTCTGCGCCTGTAACGTAGATGCTTTCATCGGTCGCCAGGAAAACAGCCATATTGCCAATATCTCTGGCGGGATCACCCATGTAGCCGATGGGTAACTTCTGTTCAATTTGGCGGCGTAGCGCCGCTGGATCGTCCACTGCGGCGAAAATCGGATCCATAATGGGGGTGTCGATGATGCCTGGATGGATAGAGTTGCAGCGAATACTGATCGCAGCATTTTCCAGTGCCACGGTTTTGGTCAAAAGCCGGACGCCACCTTTGCTTGCGCCGTAGGCTGCGCCGCCTAACTGACCGCGAAGCCCAACGACTGAAGACAGATTGACGATTGAGCCGCGAGTCGATCCGGTATTTTTCTTCATGGCGCGAACGGCGTGCTTGCATCCCAGGAAGACGCCGGTGAGATTAACGTCCATCACGCGCTGCCAGTCTTCGAGCTGGGTTTCGTCGACAGGGCTGCTACTGAAAATACCCGCATTATTCACCAGTACATCAAGGCGACCAAAACGCGAGACGACTTCATCAATGGTATCGACCCAGCTGCGCTCTGCGGAGACGTCCTGGGCAAGGAACTCAGCGCCGAGTCGTTTGGCGACCGCTTCACCCGCTGGGTTGATGTCAGTGATTATTGTCAGCGCACCTTCTTCGACGAAGCGTTGCGCAATGCCTGCACCGAGACCAGAAGCCCCTCCCGTCACGATGGCGATTTTGTCATTCAGTCGTCCCATTTTTCCTCCTTTAAATCTGGTACCAGTCTACTGGCAATTTGTTGACAATGATCAAACCTCCCACAAATTCCTTCCGGGCTCAATAACGGGTTAACAAATGTCGACTAAATGGGGCTTAGATCGTCGCCTGGCTCCGATGAACGTGATATTTAGTGAACAATTCAATTTTTATGCCTCGAATGCCATGGCAACAGCCTGAACAGGATAAGATGGCATGTCTCCATGCTAGAAACCGAAAAAGGACCTGAACCTGACATCGCTACTGGATTTACCTTTACACAAACAGCTGTTCAAGGCGCTCGACACACTGGGCTTCAGCGAGGCTACCGAGGTTCAAAGCAGCGCCATACCGGCGATTCTTGAAGGTCGGGATGTCATGGTATCGGCCAAAACCGGCAGTGGCAAAACTGCCGCGTTCCTGTTGCCGATGCTGGATTACATGCTCCGAATGGACGCTCCAGGCCACGGTACGCGAGGATTGATTCTTTTGCCGACACGGGAACTTGCACTCCAGACGGTAAAGACCTTCGAGAAGCTCGCGAAATTCACGCCTATCAAGTGCGGCATTGTCATCGGTGGTGAAGCTTATAAATATCAGATTGCATCGTTACGTAAAAACCCTGAAGTGATTATCGCGACGCCCGGCCGACTGGTAGAGCATCTGGACAAGGGCTCAATCGATTTCGATGACCTTGAGTTTCTGGTGCTTGATGAGGCTGACCGGATGCTAGACATGGGTTTTACAGAGGATATGAATACGATAGCCGCCTCCTGCAGGGAGCAGCGACAGAACCTGTTGTTTTCGGCGACACTGAAACATAAAAACTTTGGCCGTATTCAGGATATTTTAGATGATCCTGTCTCTATTGAAGTTGACTCCTTCAAGGAAGGACATAGCCAGATAACCCAACAAATGGTGTTGGCCGACGGTGATGATCACAAACAAAAGCTGATCAAAGCCCTGGTAGAAGAAGAAAAAACCGAAAAAGTTTTTGTTTTTTGCAAAACCAGGGCGCAATGCACGGCGGTCGGCCAACATCTCGCAGCGACGGAGTTGAAGGTCGGGTATCTGCATGGCGAGATCCCGCAAAGTGACCGGAAGCAGGTGTTGAATCGATTCCGTGATGGCAAGTTGCAGGTGCTGGTAGCGACCGATGTCGCAGCCAGAGGCCTAGATGTGTCTGACGTTGACCTGGTGATCAATTACACCGTGGCCCATTCGGGCGATGACCATGTACATCGGGTTGGAAGAACCGGACGTGCTGGAAGGCAAGGCAAGGCGATTACGCTGGTTAATCGTATCGACTGGAACAAGAATTCCAGTATCGAGCGTTATTTGAAAATACGCTTTGAACTGCGATCGGTGAAGGGTCTGAAGGCCGACTATACAGGACCCGGTAAGCTGAAGAAGTCGGGCAAGGCTGCCGGGCCCAGGAAAAAACCCCGCAAACTTCCCGCGTCGAAAAGCCCTGCCCCAAAGAAGCGTGCCCGGAATAAGAAGAACATCGGCAAGGGACGCAAGGCGAAGGGAAGCGGGACTAAGGCGGACGAAACTAATTCAGATGAAACTAATGCATATGAAGCCAAGGGAAGCAGCCTTTATACCAAATATCGCAAAAAAACGCCGGAGTAGCAGAAGGCGGGCGGGCTGTCGTTGGTTGGCTCAGTCGTCAGCACATTGCTGTAGTTGCCAATCTTCGTTAGGTTGCTCTACGAAGCGCGGCGTCTCACCCTTGAGCAAAGCGATAATACCCGTCGTCATATTCCCCAGGGCCACTTCCAGCGCCTGGCCTATATCGGACTCATTCAATTGGTTATCAGCGGTCATCTTGCCGGCCCAACGAATGGTGCAATGATTATTATCAATTGGGGTCACCGTGGCGACAACGGTATAGTCCTGCATACCGATGGGTTTACCCGCGGTGAGCGTGTAGGAAAACATTCGCTTGTCGTTATCAAACGCGACTAACCTGTGTTGTACATAACCCTGGGTCGCGAGCTCGATATCGCGGATCATGCCGATCCCTTCGCCTTTGACGGTGATTCTGCTTTCATCCCCGCGAGGAATCCAATTCAGCACACGATCATAATGGCGGACTTCTTCCCAGACTGTCTCTGCGGAAAGGTCGGTATGGCGCTTGTGTTCAATCTCTATCATATTGTGTTCTCTTCTCTTCTCTCCTCTTCTTGCATTGTGTGTGACAAAAAGTCACTTCACCCGCAGGAAAACAACACCCCTTGGGGCGCTTTACGCAAAGCTGATAGAACACTAATCTGGAATAGACTTACCTGCAAGCAAACGAGATGTTGATGGTGGCCAATACGGATATTGATTCGAGTATGTTTTTAAGGCAGGAATATGCGGACAACGCTTCCCCCTCGTTTACTGCAGGTTGAAATTGTTGAGAGATCAACAGCCGTCGAATATCAGGCCTGTCTTGATCCGCGGTTCTGTTAGAACGGCCTGTTGGTGAGAAGATACCGTTACCATGGGATGCCAGGCGCAAGGTAACGTGTATCCTTGAAATGACAGGGTTTTAGAGGGCGTGCAGGCGTACTGGCATTTCCGTGATGCCAAGCACAAAGTTCGAGGGTAATCTTTTCACCTCTCCGACGACTTCAACGGAAGAAAAACGTTTCATGATTTCTTCCCACATAATTTTAAGTTGAAGTTCAGCCACACGATTACCCATGCAGCGATGAATGCCAAATCCGAATGACAGGTGCTGTCTGGCTTTTGGTCTGTCAATGATAAATTCGTTCGGGTTGACTATAGATGTCGCGTCTCTATTACCCGAGGTATACCACATGATAACTTGATCACCTTTCTTGATAAGCTTGCCATTCAATTCAAAATTTTCCAGAGCGGTTCTGCGCATGTGGGGAAGTGGCGTTTGCCAACGAATAATTTCTGACACCATATTAGGAATCAGATCAAAATTCTTTCGCAGTAAGTCGTATTGCTCAGGAAACTCATTGAGTGCCAGGACTCCACCACTCATTGAATTTCTTGTTGTGTCATTGCCCCCGACAATCAGTAGCATGAGGGTTCCCAAAAAAGTCATGGGGTCATCGATCATGTCCTTAGTGTCTGGGTGATTCGCGAGCATGGTGACGAAATCGAATCCTTCAGTGTTACCAGACCTTTCGTGCCATAACTTCTGGAAATAAGCGAGACACTCCATTAATTCCTGCTCTCGCTCCTCTGCCGAAATAGTGAAATTTCCTACTGCTTCAACAGCTGTAGTGACGTCTGACCAATGCGTGAGTTTCCGTCGATCTTCCATGGGGAAGTCAAATAGTATGGCCAGCATGTAGGTCGTCATTTCGATAGATACCTTGTCGACCCAATCGAATGTTTCGCCGGTTGGAAGGCCGTCCAGGATGAGCGCTGCTTTATCTCGGATAATACTTTCGAGCTTACTAAGGTTGCTCGGACTTGCTGTAGGGGTGACGACTTTGCGCTGCACATCATGTTTCGGCTGATCCATCGCGATAAAATTAGGCGGGTTAAAATCGTCGTCAATAAGGCCTATCGCAATCGCACCATCAGATGAAAATATCTTATGGTTGGTATCAACCGTCTTGATGTCTTCAAAACGGGTAATCGACCAAAATGAGCCTACTTTACTATCTGCACAAAAGTGAACCGGATCTTCTTTTCTTAGTCGCTCAAACCAGGCTCCGTGAACATTAGCTTCGTAGAGCTCAGGCCGGCTCATATTAATTTTGTCTAACGGAACGTCATAAGGGTTAACTTCCACCCAACTATCCAGCTTTTCGATTTCGGCCCAGTTCATATTTAACTCCTGGAGGGTTTTGTAGATGGGTAATCTTCATGAATCAATGGCGTGGAGTATAGCACTCTTATAAAGGCTGGATTCAGGTTAAGCCAGGGGCCCGGACCGCCAATCTTCGTCTAAACCATGCTCCAACCGGCAACCACTGCTATCCGTGTTGAACTCTCGCGCCTGCACCCTCGCGCATAGACATGGAGTTTGATGTGGCGTGGGGCATAGGCGAGCCTCGATTAGTCACCACTGGGAGTGTTTGGTGAACAAGTGTTTGGTGAACAAGTGGTAGTCGCGTGGTCAGATAATTGGTCACGAGTGACGGTGAGTGGTTTATTCTTACTCTTCCTTTCGCTAGAGTCAGCTTCCGATGAAGACCTCAATTTACCTGATGCTTACCTTAACGCTGTGTCTGAATGCTCACGCAGCAGACTGGGATACCAGTGGAACGGTCAAGACCACTGGAGGTGAGCTTCACTACCGGGTGTCCGGAACAGGTAAACCATTACTATTACTCCACGGCTATTCGGGGTATGGCGAACAGTGGCGGGATTTTCTGGATGAATTCGTCGTTAATTACAAGGTGATTGCTGTAGATTTACCCGGTCACGGTCAGTCCAGCAAACTGCGGAGTAGTTTCATCATCGCAGATGCTGCGAGAGATATGTGGCAACTGATGGATCACCTGGGCGTGAAACAGATTCATGGCGTGGGTTATTCTGCTGGGGGTATGACATTGTTGCAGATGGCATTGCAGGAGCCCTCAAGAGTTCAATCGATGGTTTTGGCCGCCAGCGCTTTCACCGTTCTTGAAGATCGCTCTGGTGGACCGTTCGAACGGCTACCAGCGGCGTACCGGCAGGACCTGCTGCGTAATCACAATGGCGATATGGAAAAGATCCGTTCAATGCTCAGCGCGAAGTTTGTCGCGGATATAAAGGTGTCGGACCTCAGGGATCTTAAAACCCCGACCCTGTTGGTGTCAGGTGATCGGGACGAATCGTTTCCATTGCATGTTGTCGTTGAAACCTACTTGGCTTTGCCCCAGGCTAAGTTGTGGGTAGTCCCGGGGGTTGGGCATGCGTTTTTTTGGCCTTGGGGTGGCAGTGAGCGTTTGGCGAAGCAGTTTCCTGTGGAAGTTTCGCGGTTTTTCCGTGAGGTTCAATAGATCTAAAACGTTAAAGCGGTGCTACAGGATATGGGATGTGGCAGTTTTTAAATGCGGCGTGCTAACTGTAATCCCAAGAGCCTCATTGTTATAGTGCCTCGTATGTCATCAGGCAACCTTATACTGGCACCGTTGTTGGATATGATCGCTGCACAGGCAGGTGAGGCGGACTCGAGCCGTTCCGTTTCGCCGCAAGTTATCAGCGAGTTAAAAAGCAACGACATTATGCGTTTCACAGCCGCCGAGTCTTTGGGTGGGTTAGATCAATCCTGCACAAGAGTCGGACAGGAGTTAGAGGCTATTGCAGCGGCGTGTAGCTCGACGGCCTGGTGCCTTTGGAATCACCTGAGCACCTTTCATTTATTTTGCGGTTTGCTTGGGCCAGAGCACTCAGATTTCCTTGGTGATATCGTTAGCAAGCATGAGTGGGTTTGTTTCCCTGCTGGGGCAAGCACCGCAGTGATAGGTTCGCAGACGAATCAAGAAATTTCACTGCTGGGTAAGGCTGCGTTTGGATCCGGTGCACGCTACGGTGAATGGGCCGGTGTCGCTTTTATGCACGAAGATGACCAGGCGCCAAGTTTCTCTATGGTCAATTTACGCCAATCAGGCGTAGACATTGATCGCAATTGGTTTGCGATGAGCCTGCGCGCCAGCGCAACGGATACTGTCCACTATGAAGGGGCCAGGATTCCTGCTTCGCGCAGAGTTGAGTTTCCTTTCATGTATCGGGTGACTTTCAGGGACCCGGATCGCTCGATGATTGCACACCGTTACCGGGAGGATTGGGTTGGACTGTCAGATATGTGGTTGGGCGCCATGGCTGTTGGTTTAACTCAAGCAGCGCTTGATGAAGTGACTGAAGGAATTAAGGGTCGCATAGCAATTATGGGTGTAAAGGTGGCAGAACGGCCAACTGTGCATGTCAATCTGGGGCAGGCCCAGGCGAGGATAAATGCAGCCCGGGATACAATTTTTGCAGCTTTAGCAGAAACGGATGTGCGTATCGACATCCAGAAGATTCCTGACGAAACAGACTACCTACGACAGCTTTCATCATCGATGAATGCCCTGCAACAATGCGAGGACGCTATGCGTTTGATATTGCGTGTAATGGGTGGCAATGGTCTGCGCGAAGGTCCGGCTTTTGAGCGGCGCTTTCGCGATTTACAGGCGATGCCTTTACACATCAATGCGCATCAGGACCGTGTAAGTGAACAGCTTGGTCGACACCTGCTGGGGTTGCCGACTGAAAACCCTTTCTAGGCAATCTGGCAACGCCATTCACCCATGACGTGCCTATAGAAATGATTACCGATGGTCAGTAGAAAATCCGGATTTGCGGTTGCATGGGTGAAATGATCCTGGCTGTACGTGACAGGAAAAGGAGTTGAGTTCTTCTCCAGTGTCTTGTCCCACGATTTTTTGCACAAGGTGATAAACGTAAGGGTATTTTTTAACGCATTTATCTGTATTTATCTGTATTTATCTGTATTTTCCTCAGATGCTGCGACGCAATTCTGTGATAGAAAAAACAATAAAAATAGCATGTACCAATAATGGAGCGAAAATTTCGTGTTCATGTGTTTACCTGATGCTAACTATGCCAATTTTAATGGCGATGTCAGGAAAGCAGGCCAGGGCGGAGCATCGTGTGGCAACCTTATCGAATTGAATCTAGGCATCCTGGGTCATAAACCGGTCAACCCATGCGTGGTAATTTTGCACGGCAGGTTCATTCCGGCCGTAAACAAATGATTGATTGGCACCCGAGTTGATCGACGCCTGAATACCAAAGCCTATGCGGTAATCTTCATCCTTGACCGCTTGTAAGACCATTGCGCTAAAGTTTTCGGTAGCTTCAAACTGTTCCTTTGTTTCTGGAGGGCTAGCAGCCAGAATATATTGAACGGTCTCAGTGCTGTCAGGTTCAGGGCCGGGGAATATCTGGCTAACCAGGCAATGATCACCGAGGATGCCGGAAATGGACAGGTTGGGGAAGCAGGAATGAATCAGGCGAATATGCTGTCCGGGATCCCACGTTGATTTTTCCTGCACAGTCAGGTCACCTAATGTCTTGCGACCAAAAGTCAATCGCTGGTGAGGTCCATAGGTATCGAGTACCAGCAAGTTCCCAACGGTGTGTTTCCCGACGGTCTTACCGTGAACCAGATTGTGGTGATAGGCTTCGAGATAACCATCCATCGTGATTTTCCAGCCGGGACTTTTCAGTACTCGACTTTCGTGCAGATGCCAGTCAGTGAGCGCTAGCGCATCAAGTTCTGCAGCGAAATCGCCAAGCCACTCATCCAGGTCGAAATGTACATGCGGCGTCAAACTGACCCAGATTAGACCACAGCGTTCTTCGCACGGTAACTCTGTCAACCCGTACTGCGAATAATCCAGTTCCCCAAATGTTTCCGCAGCATATCTTCCTACGAGGGAGCCATCTCGGTCATAGGTCCAGGCGTGATAAGGGCATGCAAAAACCCGGCTGGATGAGCGCCCATCTTCACAAAGGCGGGCACCCCGATGCCGGCATGCATTCAGGAAACATTTAACGCTCCCCTGATCATTTCGGCAGAGGATGATCGGCGTTTCCATCACTGTCATCGCCTTATAATCGCCTGCTTCTGGAAGTTCTAATGATAATGCTAAAGCGAGTGGCAGGTTCTTGAAGATACGTTCGCGTTCAGCGGCGTATCGCTCCTGGTTGGTATAAGCCTCGACCGGCATTTGCATCGGCTCGGGCGCCATGTCGGTTGTGTGATTCTGAAAATGATCCAGAGCCCTGGTTGCCAGGCCCATCATTTCTTCGTGGCGAGGGTTTTTAGTCACGACAGTACTCATCCTAACGCTAAAGGACCGTGATTATCGATGAAGCTCTGCCAGGCTGGGAGCACTTCGGGATAATCTGCCTCAAAACGGGTATCGCCCATCAGCACGCGGTTGGCTTGATTCAAACCCTGGCTGTATTCGGTGGCAGGAACGTAATACAGGAACGAAATAACGCGTTTACAGAAACGCCATTGACCGTCCGGTTCTCGCCGATAATTATCGGCGTAGCGCATAGCAGCAATTGAAACAACGCCATTGGGTGTTGTTTCCGCGTGACTGAGTACCAATCCTTGCGCTTTGTCAGGGTCTTCGGAGTCTATGACGACGGTGGTATCGTGCGTCCAATGATAAGCAGGACCACGAATCTTAAATGTCTGTTCAAACATCGTTTGTATCGCTTCCTTTCCGTCTGCCACCATTGAACCATTGGGAGCGTCAAAACAGGCATCATGACTGAACAGGCCCATCAGTCTATCCATGTCGTGTTCATCACAGGCAATGGCATAAGCGGTAACAATGTCGCGAATCGCCTCTTTTGATTCCAGTCGGTCCAGGCGTTCTGCCAAACCCTCAAGAGTAAGTGTATTGGCCATAATCAATTTTTCCTGCCCAACCAATGCTCGGGCGTTATCAGTGAAGGGGCCTGCTTCCCTTTGCGCTTTAATATCTCATAAAGCTGAGGTCAGCCAGCGTAATTTGAGCGAATACCTGATGTTCAAATTTGACATTTTATCAGTAACCGCAGCGTATTTACGTCATGCTGGTCGCTCGATGAGCGAGTCCGGAGGGCTGTGGTACCGCTGAGTGGTGACAGGTGTATTCGCTCTCTATTAGGCTTGATCATAGCATATGTGTAAAAACCCAAATGAAAGCTATTGGTGTATACGGTGATGTATACGTCAAATTTATCCCATGCGTAAAATGTCATTGGTTTGAAGGCTGGTTCTTGCTTGGCGACTGATTTTTGATTCATCGTTGGGGAGGTAGGCGCTCATGATTTCCCGTTGAGTTCTTTGCCTCCGATACTGTTTTGCAAGGGAATAATATTTGATATTAGTCTGCTCACAGACTAAAACGGGCATTATATTTCCAATGTAACAAACATCCATTTACATCGTAAGAAGTATCCGCCCCCGTTGCTGAACATAACCGATTCTATTGTCGAGAGTACAAGGCATGCCTGCGAGCAACTGAGCGTGATTAATGTTTAATGTTAAGCGTCTTAATCCTTGAAGATCGATTTCGGGGTCGTGATGCCTCACCGCACAGTCTCACCGGTAGTAGGGCACGGCTCCCTCAATTTACTGCTACGCTGTGCGGAGAATATTCAATTGAACCGTAGACATTGCAGGAAATTGAATCAGGCGGCCGCGAAGTGACGGTGCTCTTCATCGATCTATGCTGCTATACACGATATGTGGAAAACCGCGTACCCCACGAAGAGTTCTGGGCTTTGTGAACCAATGCACCGATTGGCAGAAAACCTGTTATTCGAAATTTTTGATGCAAAAAAACCGATCAAGATACTTTGGCTAAATATAAAAAATACGGTTTAAACTACCCATCTACTGATAGGCGGGATGCACTTGTATTCAGGTCTGGAGGAAGGCTATTTTTTTGTTGCACGATTTCGGTGATCAGAAAATTCTGACCCTTCATCAATACCAGAGATATCAGGCCGTGAATCGGCAAGTTGTATAACAAGAGGTAGCTATGTCATCACCGGTCTTAGAGAAAAACCCGACATTTTGGTTTTATGGTTCCGCGTCTATTGCTTATGGTATTAAGAACAATGCCTTCAGTTATCTACTACTGATTTACGCCAATCAGGTTTTAGGCTTGCCGGGATACCTTGCCTCGCTCGCCCTGGCGATCGCGATGATCTGGGATGCGGTGTCGGACCTTCTGCTTGGGCATTGGTCTGATAAAACAAGCAGTGTTCTGGGCCGTCGTCACCCGTTTATGTACGTCTCTTTCTTTGTTTTGCCGCTAACCTTTTACGCGTTGTTCAATCCGGTGATTGAACTCAATGAAGACAATACTTTTTTCTATGTTTTAGCGCTGGCGCTGTTGATCCGAACCGGCACCACGCTCTTTGAAGTGCCTTCCACCGCGCTCTTGCCAGACCTTGAAACAGACTATGATCGACGAAACAAGTGGCTCGCGTTACGTCATTTTTTTGGTTGGACGGGCGGTAATGGCATACACATGATCAACTTCATGTTCTGGGTAGGTGCTTATGGTGTCGCATCTCAGACGGGTTACAGTATTTATGGCATCGCGGGCGCGCTGGTCATTGCCGCTGCGATTTTGATCTCGTCATTCGGGACCCAGAAGGTTGCGGCAGCACTACCCAGACCCAGTGAACCCTTCAGAATTTTAGCCATCAAACGCGAAATCAACCAGATCTTTCAGTCTGTTAAAAACAAAAATTTTGCCGCTCTATTTTTCTTTGGACTGACCGTTGGCATCGCGGGTGGCCTGGGAACAGCGCTCTATCTTTACAATACAACTTATTTTTTTGGGTTTTCAGGTAAGCAAATCAGCGTAACCGCCATTGGTGTTTTAATCTCGCCGGTGATCGCTTATTGGGCCGCGCCCTACTTAGGCCGAATATTTGGCAAGAAACGAGCCGCTATCTTCGCGATCCTTGTGAATATTGCGCTCTACCCAATACCTTATATTTTATTGCTAACTGGCTTCTGGCCAGACCTCGGCAGTTGGACCTCACTGTATATTTATAGCGGCTTTATCGTGATGGAAGTCATCTGCGGCATCATCGGCGGCGTGCTCCTCGACTCGATGATGGCGGATGTGGTGGAAGACAGTGAATTGAAAACCCAGCGCCGTTCGGAGGGTTTGTTTTATGCTGCCCGTGGCTTTGCGGCCAAGGCAGTTTCAGCGGGTGGAATCATTGGCGCTGGAACGATTGTCTCCCTGGTTGGATTGGACGGTATTACTGCTTTAGGTGATGTCACCCATGAAATTCGAATGGATATAGCGAGCTTATTTCTGCCAATTTATTGCGGTTTATACATATTGGGTTTGGTGATTGTCTCGAAATACCGGATCACCCGAGCAGATCATGACGAACATATTCAACGGTTGTCAGTACGCAAGGCGAAGCTCGCGGAATGATGTTGCAACAACATCAAGGCACTATCGTCGCAGGGGCACTGTTGTATCACCAGCTCAGGGATTCAGGTTGACAGATTAGTAGCGTACTTAGCCGGTTTTTTGTGGCGAGAGGGCTTACTTGTGGATAAAGTTCTAGTTGGGTCTGTTGATTGAGCCCTTTAAAATAGCTCGCCCAGAAGGATGGGCGTGAACACTGGGAAACAGAGGTAGCGCTTTAATTGTCATGACTGACACTATGTGAGCGAATGTAATAAATGCAGTTTTCTGTATTACTCACGTCGCATTGATGGAAATTGTCATCGAGTGGCGACGGTGATGACAACATTCGTATCCGCTAGATCGTTCATGTATTCCCCCATACGAATTTTGTTGCCTTGTTAGGAAGGTATCCTACACGTAGGCTTGCAGTAACAATAAATCCTTACAGAATTCTGAAGAACAGGTTTGGATGGTGCACCGATAATATGAATGAAATCGACCCGCAACAGCTAAGTGAACGGCAATCAGAAAAACGCGAGGATGGTGGTCTTCTATCCTTCAGACAGCGACTGTTGTTTGTTATGGGCTTCCCGGGCTGGGCCATTACAGGCTCTATCGTTTCTTCCATCGGCATCTATTTTTACCTACCACCCGAGGGCGCGGGGCTACAAGTGCTGGTGAGCGAGGAGGTTTTTTTCGGCGTGCTAACGGCCTATGGTCTGGCCAGGCTCATTGGCGGTATTGTGGACTCGTTGGCAGACCCATTCGTTGGCCACTACTCTGACCGCTCCAGATCCCGTAGGGGTAGAAGGCGAATATTCTTGATCGTGGGGATCGTCCCCATGGTGTTTATTCCGGCTGCGCTGTTTTTCCCACCCGGTGAACCACAAAGTTTTGACACCTTTTTGTTTTTGACTATTGCGCTCGCAATGTACTACATCTTTTTCACCGTCTATGTTGCGCCCTATCTTGCTTTAATCCCTGAAATAGCAAAAACCGAGAAAGATCGCGTTGAGCTTTCACGATTGCGATCGATGGTGGGTGGCCCCATTATTATGGCTTATGGAGTCCTGTGGCTTGCGGGCATCGACTTTTTTAAAGGCCAGGGTATGGACGCAACTAGCGCCATTCAGTGGGTCGTGATTCTGTCGTGCGTGTTTTCTTTTATCTGTTGTATCTGCCCAATCCTTGCAGTGGATGACTCCAAGTTCGAATCGGTGCCGTCTGAACTGGATATGCGTTCAGCTCTGCTGACCACAATGAGTAATCGACCATTCATGATCTATCTCTTCGCTCAGGTTGTCTTTGTCCTGGGCTCAAGTATGAGCGGCCCGGCCATTCCATATATCGCGAGAGTTATCCTGGGGCGGGATGAGGGTTTTGCGGCAGAACTTGGGCTGGCTATGCTACCGGGTATTCTGATCGGGTTCGCAGTGATCCATTTGGTCGTGGCAAGAATTGGCACCAAACGTTCGCTGATCCTGACGATATTCATCCTGGGCGTAACGATGATCCCCTATGGGTTGTTAACACCAAGTACACCGGGCGGGCCGGGTGATATGTTGAACCTGATTGTGATTGTTGGCTTGACGGCGATTAAGGGTCTTGCGATAGCCGGTATTATGATCTTGCCTACTGTCATCCTGGGTCAGCTCATTGACCTTGATGAATCAAACACGGGTGCCAACCGTGCGGCGATGTATTACGGCGTTCAGGGTTTGTTCACCAAATGGGTTTACGCGGCCTCAGCTGCGATCCTCAGCTTTCTTTTGTCCGCCTATGGGCGAAGCGCCGCCGAGCCACTAGGTGTGCTGCTGATAGGTCCCGTTGCCGGTGGTTTGTGCCTGGTGGGCGCAATACTGTATTCGTTCTACCCGGAGCAAGAAATCCGGCAACGGGTGGATCATCTAGGCAGGTCGGAGGTGTAAGCAATGGTTAACAAATTTGAATGTATATTCGTCATAAACCGATGCTACTAATGACTCCGCTTATTGTGGTGATGAAACGTCGATGGGGTCCAATCTATGGCAATCTATTGGGTCGGGGTGGATTCGGTTGCGCGGGTAGGAAGCGATACCGTCCCATGAATAACGGTCTATGCTCCTCAATCACTGTGTGTATGTATGAGGTGGTCTGTGAACTCGGATGACCGGCGCCTGGGTATGGGTCAGGCAATTACCCGGCGTGATTTTCTAAATGGCGTCGGCATTGCAATCGGCGCTTCGTTGTTACCGTTGAGCAGTGTGCGCGGCGGTCCGATCGTAGGCCTGCAAATCGCGTACTATCCGCCTGGCATGACAGGTATGCGCGGTTCTCACGCAGGATCCTTTGAAACTGCTCATGGTGCAATTCAGGGGAAGCGATGGAACTCCAAAAAGACGGATGAACACTATGATCTTGTCGTGGTTGGTGCAGGTATTAGTGGGTTGTCTACCGCCTATATCTATCACCGTGACGTGGACCCGAATGCCCGAATATTGATCCTCGATAACCATGACGACTTTGGTGGGCATGCAAAAAGGAATGAGTTCACCGTCAATGGTCGGACTTTGCTCGGCTACGGTGGCACGATGATGCTGGAGGCACCGAAAACCTTCCCGGAAGT
>Ga0206683_10000350_pt1 | contig 34612 bp, 35 predicted proteins | sample M280m12015metaG_FD_155483 | JGI IMG/M metagenome (GOLD analysis project Ga0206683, IMG submission 155483) | Ammonia-oxidizing marine archaeal communities from Monterey Bay, California, United States - M2 80m 12015 | ecosystem: Environmental > Aquatic > Marine > Intertidal zone | place: USA...
GGCGGCCAAGAACCCTGATTACAGCGCGGGTCTGGCTGAGTTTGATGACAGCTTGTTCAAACACATCGGCAATGCACTCGGCAATGCTGCGCGATCATTTGTACTCGCACTTACCCATGCGCGATTTACCGATGTGCCCGTGGAAGGTCCAACCAAACGCTATTATCAGCATATCAATCGATTCAGCGCTGCGTTTGCGCTCACTGCCGATGCAGCTATGCTGGTACTGGGCGGCAGCCTGAAACGGCGCGAATCACTTAGTGGCCGACTTGCTGATGTATTTGGTTCGTTGTATCTGGCCAGCGCGGCACTCAAGCACTTTGAAAATCAGGGGCGTCAAGACAGTGATCTGCCTTTAGTGGAATGGGCCTGCCGTCAGTTGCTGTATCAGGCACAGGAGCAGTTGCATGGTTTTCTGCGCAACTTCCCAAATCGACTCGTCGCCACAGGGCTCCGCGCGATGATCTTCCCGCTTGGTCGTATGTATTCAGCGCCCTCCGATAAACTGGCATTTCAAATTGTCGATTTGGTGACACACCCAACACCAAGCCGTGAGCGTTTAACCGAAGACGCTTATATAGCCAAGCACGAGAGCAATCCCTTGGGCATGTTGCAGGCGGCGCTGGAGTTGGCCGAGCATGCAGCACCGCTGGAGAAAAAAATCCGCGATGCAGTCAAGGCAGACCTGATCAGCGGTGCCGACCTGCCCGCGCAGATTGATGCCGCGCTTGCAAAAGGCGTGCTGAGCGCCGATGAAGCCAAGGAACTGCGGCATTATGACGCCGCAGTAATGGCATTGGTGGCGGTTGACGACTTTGGTCCCGAGGCATTTGGCAGACCCTCTTCGAGCTAAAACCTGTCAGACAACTCTGCCTCCAAATACCTGCGCTGCAGACGAGACCATGACATAACCCCACAAACTGGAGTAATATCCCGTTTCCTGATGGAAAGGCGACACTATGAACCAGACAACTCACGGCAGCATTTTACCGGCATTTATCGCGCTGATGCTGAGCAGCGCGCTGATTGGCTGCAGTGGCGGCTCCGAAGCACCTCAGGCAGCCGCCAAAACGGAGGATCAAAGCCCTCTCCAAGTGCTGGAGATGCCGCGAACTGCTGCCCCTGAAGATGCCCGTGTCTATTTTATAAACGTTCAGGATGCTGACATCGTTAGCTCGCCGCTAACCTTGCGGTTCGGCGCTGAAAATATAGCCATTGCTACTGCTGGCAGCTACGAACCCGCAACCGGCCACCACCACTTGCTGATTGATGCCGATCTACCACCGTTGAATCAGGTTTTTCCCGCCGACGACAACCATGTCCACTTCGGTGGTGGTCAGCTCGAAACAACCGTTGAGCTTGAGCCAGGCACCCACACGCTGCAGTTACTGCTTGGTGATGGTCACCATGTGCCGCACCAACCTCCGGTAATGTCGGAAAAAATCACGATCACGGTAGAATAACGCTACTTACATTTAGCTCCGGCAATAGCAATCCGCCGGCAATACCACAGCAAAAATGGCCGGTATATTCGCCAACCGGAACTGAATCATGACTAAAAACCTTCAATCATCAGTAGGAATAAGCGGTCTTGCTCTGCATGTTCCGCCATATCGCGTGCGCTTGAAAGACTGGTGCGAATGGAACAATGGTGACTGGTCAAAAATAAAAAACGTCATTGGTCATAGCTTCCGGATGCTTGGACCCCAGCAAAGCGTTTATACAATGGCTGCCAATTCCGTACTTCGATTAATTGAACGCTACGAGATCGACCCACAAAACATCGGTTTTCTGGCGCTCGGAACAGAATCGAGTACCGATAACTCGGCTGGGGCCATTATTGTGAAAGGCATCGTCGATGAGGCATTAATTGCTCAAGGGAAGCAGCCTCTCTCCCGACATTGCGAAGTGCCTGAGTTCAAACACGCTTGCCTCGGTGGCGTGTATGCACTTAAAAATGGTCTACGCTACTTGAGTTCTGATGGCAAAAATCGACAGGCTATTGTCGTCTGTTCAGATATTGCACTGTATGAATTAAACAGTTCGGGTGAGCCCACTCAGGGCGCGGGTGCGGTAGCCATGTTGCTAGAAGCCAATCCTGCGTTAGCAAGCATCGACCTGAACGAATCCGGCAGTGCGTCCAGTTACCGTGCTGTCGATTTCCGCAAACCTATTGCCTACAAAAATGGCACGGGTCAAATTGAAGCATGTCGCGATATTCCCGTATTCAATGGCAAGTATTCCACCAGTTGCTATGTGGATGAAGTGCTGCGAGCACTTGAAGAGATGTACGAACGACGCGATATAAAACCCGCCGAGTACCTGCGCTCACTGCCCAACTTATTTATGCATCGGCCTTTCCGGCGGATGCCGGAAACCGGTTATGGCATGGCATGGCTGCATGCTCTCGCATCCGGCTCGGCTGCAGACCAGACTGTTCTGACAGATTACTGTGATGCGGCAGGTGTAAGCGCAACGGATACGATTGCAGAGATCACCGGCTTACCTGACGTAGCCAGCCTAGCGACCAACGGCTGTATTGATGACGAAGTTTTCCCATTAAGCACTAAAGTGCTGCGGGCGCTGCGCAAAATGGCCGATTTCAAAGATGTCGTCAGCGACAAAATGAGCCTTGGTGCCGACCCTATGATGGATCTTGGCAATATCTACTCGGGCGCACTGCCCGCCTGGCTAGCAGCAGGCTTTGATCAAGCGGTTGAGCGCGGCGAAGACCTCGGTGGTGAAGAAATATTGTTACTCGCTTACGGCAGTGGTGATGCCGCCGAAGCGATTCCGGCACGGGTCGTGCCCGGCTGGGAAAACGCAGCGAGCAAAATTCACTTTGCTCAGGCTCTCGAAAATACGATCGACCTAACACACGAGCAGTACCTGGCATTGCGTGACCGGGCAGATTCTGACGTTCTCGGTTTTCCCGCAACCAATGAAAGCATCGTAACTCATGTTGGTCATGATAAGGGCGCTGGATTTCAGGATGTTGGCATTGAGTACTACCGCTACATCCGTTAAACATTGCGAATGACTTAGTCGATTCGTAATTCAACGCCCGGTACAAACGGTGACCAATCCGGCAGCATTAGTGCAGAATCGCAGTCAGCCGCAAATTGCTCGATTTTTGCTGACGAGTCGCTGAACACTAAACCGAAATCCCCGCCGCCTGCGCCTGATGGTTTATAAACGGCGCCAATAGCCGCAGCACGGCGCTGAAAATCAACATGCTCGGCAGAATAAATCCCTACTGCCGCCGTCTCGTCCAAACGGTTTAATCCGCAATGGTAAGTTCCTAAGAGGTCGAGCAACTCCGGCACATTTTGCCGCTGCCAAGCCTCCTGAAACGAGCCGGCAATCTGTGTTAGGTCGCCAATCAGGCTTAGATACATCGACGGATTCGTGTCGCGCAGACCATCGAGGCGCTCCAACATCTGCCCGGTTGAAGCAGCATGGCCCGTCCATACTGGCAGCATATACAGGCCCTGCGGCCAGCTCAAAACTTCGCTTTTCGGCAGCCCCATTGCCTCACGCTGAAACCGGATTACGCCACCATGGAGGCTGGTTGCCACATCGATGCCGCTGCCCTTTCCACCTTGAAACTCCCTATGGACTGTGTCGCAGAGTTGCTGCACATCATCGGGCAAGTCAAACAACGCATGCAGCGCTGTCGTTAAACTCACACAAACTGCGGCCGAAGAACCCAAGCCAAGCTTCTGCCCGTCGGTGGGAAGATAAAACTCACTGCTATCAATTGAAATAACAACCCCAGGCATTGCAGCGGGCAAGCGACCGATCAGCTGTTTAAGCAATACACGCAGCAGCTCGCCACGCTCGGCGGGGTCATTACCAGTAAACTGGAGGCCGCCATCAGCCTGCCAAGTAAATGGGAAGCGCTCGGTACTACTGGTGGTTACCTCAAGCACGCTCTGACCCGGTGTGGCACTTACGCTAATGCGCGAGCGCCGGTTAACCGCTAGGGCGGTAGCTGGAGCACCATCAATCACGGCATACTCACCGGCAATTACCAGCTTGCCGGGCGCACTAACAGCAATAGGCCGCATCACGACTTAAGCCTTCACAACAGATTCAACCCAGGCGCCCTGCCCGAGCGTGCAATCAAGCGTCTGCAAAACTCCGGGAATGCTCTGTAAGCGCTCACGCACGATGGCTGAGGCTTCCGGCAAACACACGGCCTTTAGCTGCGGTCCTGCATCCACTGTAAAAAACACCGGAATACCATCAGCACGAAGCTTCATTACCGCCTGCATGCATGCCAAAGTTGCGGGTGACCAATACAGCAATGGCGGCCGGGTGCTCATGGCAAGCGCATGCATCTTCAGGCAGTTGTGTTCGGCAACATCTGCGAGGCGCATAAAATTTTTATCGGTAAAACACGAGAGCCCATCGGCAAGATCCTGAGGATGACTGCCCACCCAGCCATCAAAGTAGGGGGATGCTGCACGACTTGATTCCATACCTGCTGTAGAACTAACGGCCTTCTTCTCTATTGAAGTTACCGCCACGATTACTTCCAACGGCCAGCGTGCCGGCTCACTTACGGTGGAGCATATTGTTTCACCGGGGCTGCTAGCAATATCCAACCACACCCCACCGGAGAACAAAGAGCGCGGCGCAGAACCCGAGCCAAGCCGCGATATTCTTACCAGCTCCTGTGGCTCCAAGCTCAGGTCAAGCGCTGCGGCGCCAGCTACCGTCAGCGCTGCAAAACCGGAGGCTGACGAGGCCAAGCCGGCACCAGTCGGAAAGTCATTGGCTGATTCAACTTTGGCAAACAATGAAACGCCGGCGTGTTGGCGCAATTCATCCAGGCAGCGAACCATCCGCAAATCGGCAGCAGCATCAGCACTGCCATCAAGCAACAATTGGTCCTGCTTGAGCTGTTTACTGAATTCGATTGTGGTGCGGGTATGCAAACCACCCAGAGTGACCGATAACGAGCCGGTCGCCGGCAGATTTCTCTTAGTGTCGCTTTTACCCCAATACTTAATTAGGGCAACATTCGGATGCGCTAAGGCCGTGGCACGCATGGGTAAATTCCTTCGATAAACTTGGTGGAGCAGATTAAAGCAGGATTATAGCCTTGCATCGGTTAATATTGCCTCGATTCACATACTTGCTGCCCACTGTCGGCTTCTGAAGCCTTAACGCAGGCCGTTATAGACCAATGAAAAATACCATGCCCTATAAAGATAAAATTAACACGTACACGCTGCGCGTCAATGAGATGCTGGAACAGAGCCTGCCAAATGCTGAGCTACCTCCCCGGCAGCTGCATGAAGCGATGCGCTACTCGGTTCTCGGTGGCGGTAAACGCGTCAGGCCCCTGCTTGTATACGCTACCGGCGAAGCGCTCGGAATTGAGTCCTCTATCCTCGATGCGCCTGCCGCAGCCATAGAGCTCATGCATGCGTTTTCCCTGGTGCACGACGACCTGCCGGCCATGGATGATGATGATCTGCGGCGTGGCCAGCCAACGGTGCACATTAAATTTAATGAGGCCACGGCTATTTTAGCCGCCGACGCTTTGCAGCCATTGGCTTTTGAGATCCTTGCAGAAACCCCAGCGATGCGCGCTCGTCCGGAAGCCCAGCGCCGCATCATCAGCGCTCTGGCCCGGGCGTGTGGCTCGAACGGTATGACCGGCGGTCAATCGATAGATCTGGCCTCTGAGGCTAAATCATTAAATGCCGCGGAACTCGAACACATGTATCGCCTGAAAACGGGTCGACTACTCTGGGCCAGCGTGATGTCCGCAGCCTACTGCGATCCCACCATGACTGCTACCGGACTGCACTCACTAGAGCGCTTTATCGATGCGCTCGGCCTAGCCTTCCAGATCAGAGATGACATTCTCGATATTGAGGGCAGCAGCGATGTTATCGGCAAGCCACAAGGCTCCGATCTGGAACTCGACAAGGCTACTTACCCTGCCCTGTTTGGTATGCAGGTCGCTAAAGACAGAACCCAAGAGCTGCTTGAGTTGGCGCTTGCATCCATTGAGCATCTGGGAGAACCTGCAGACATCTTGCGCTGGATCGGCAACTACATTGTTCAGCGTGAAAGCTGAAGCTGGTATTAAAACGCATAAGGTTTCACATCACTAACGAATCAGTAGCACTGACAACTTTCGGATATTAGCCCGCCTGATATGTATACAAGCTTTTTCGGTCTGAACGAAAAACCCTTCTCGATCACCCCTGATCCGAGATACCTGTATATGAGCGCCCGACACACCGAGGCACTGGCTCATCTGGTTTATGGCATCACTGAATCGGGCGGCTTTATCCAACTCACCGGTGAAGTTGGTACGGGCAAAACCACACTTATTCGTGGCTTACTGCAACAACTGCCAGAAAATGCTGACATTGCGCTGGTCTTGAATCCACAACTATCTCGGTCAGAGTTTTTGGCCGTAATTCTTGAGGAACTAGGCATTCCACCTGTGAACAATCCGGAGAGTATTAAAGAGCTGCATTCCGCTCTCAATGTTTATCTGTTAGAAAACCACAGCCGTGGTCGACGCACAGTATTGATTGTTGATGAGGCCCAGAATCTGGCCATCGATGTACTTGAACAAATCCGCCTGCTTACAAACTTGGAAACTGCGCAAACCAAACTTCTACAAATCACGCTAATTGGCCAGCCTGAACTGCGTCAGGTGCTCTCACGCAACGACTTAAGACAGCTTTCGCAACGCATTACCGGGCGCTATCATCTGGAGCCGCTGAGCAAGAAAGATACCAGTGAGTATATTCAGCATCGAATCGCGGTTGCGGGCGGCAATGGTGCTATTTTTTCTCCAGCAGCATGTCGCGAAGCCTTTAAACTGTCTCATGGTGTGCCGCGGATTATCAATGTAATTTGTGACCGGGCGCTACTGGCTGCTTATACGCAGGAAGAGCTGATGGTTACGCCGGCACTTATGCGCCAAGCCGCACGCGAGATTTATGATAACGGGCAATACAATGAATCGCTGTGGCTGCGCTGGCAAAAACTCATTATTGCGTCAGCCCTGGTTGCTGCCCTGATGCTCGGTGGTTGGCTCGGCTCGAGCCAAAGACCGGATCAAATTGCTGACCGATCAATTCCTATTGCAGAGCCTCTCCCAACGGAAAGATTAGCGCTAACTGGTGACGAACAACCTTCTGAGCCTGCGCCAGCACTTCAACAGGAAACCGAGCAAAGCGAGGCGCAAGAGGACCTGTGGGAATCATCAGAAGAACACGCTGAATCTATGGGTGATCCAGCAGAAGATAACAGCTCAAGCACAGTATCGCTGGACGACTTTCTGCTCAAGCACAAAGACTCAACAAGTACCGCCGGCGCATTTAGTACGCTGTTTAGTCTTTGGGGCGTAGACTATACAGCTGGGCCGGGTAACGCCTGTGACTTTGCCAAAGAGTACGACCTAAGCTGCACCTGGCAACAAGGGTCACTGGCCCAACTGCAAGCCCTCAATCGACCGGCCATTCTAACAATACGGGACAGCAAGGGTGGCAGCCATAGTGTGGCTATCGTAAAACTGAGCCCGACGATTGCAACACTGGAAGTCGATCAAGAGCAGCTGGATATTCCGCTTGCAGAATTAAGTGCTGGATGGTTCGGCAGCTCACTGTTGCTCTGGCAGTTACAAATTGATCCAAATAAATCCTTGGCTCCTGGCGAACGAAGCGCCGATGTTCCCTGGTTGCGTCAAAGCATAATAAATGTTCGTGGTTGGAACCCGGGCTTAGTCACAGACCCAGACTACTACGACGCAGCGCTCGCTAATGAAGTAAAAGAATACCAACGCCAACGACGCCTGAGTGTTGACGGCGTAATTGGAGCGCAAACACAAATTGCTATCAACACCGACCTAAATCTGCCGAATACGCCAATGCTCGTGACAAGGAATTAAGCCGTGTCGATCATCCTTGACGCACTTCGAAAGTCAGAACACCAACGCCAGCGTAATGCCACTCCGGGAATTGCTGACCATGCGGTTAAGCCGGGCGGAACCAAACGCGGGCCATGGCTAACGACCATTTTCGTGCTGCTCACGCTTAATGGGGTGCTGCTCGCCGTACTGTGGCTGCGACAGGATGCGCAGCCACCCCCAGCAGGAGCGCCCCAACTGCGGCAGGCACCTGTTCGTGAAAGCACTCGACCGGCCGCCAACAACAGCGCCAATGCCGAGCGGCAGCGAGCACCCGTCCCGACTGCTAAGGCTGCAACGCCTGCACCGGTTCGCGCACCGAAAACCACACCGGCACCAGCCAGTAACGACCAACTTCCCTCGATGGAAAGCCTGCAACTGAAAGGCATTATTACACTGGCACCAATGCGCATCGATCTGCATGTCTACAGTGACGTTCCCGCAGAGCGGTTTGTCTTCGTCAACATGAAAAAACAGACTGAGGGTTCGCAGTTGCCCGAAGGCCCCACGGTCGAAACCATTACTCCGGAAGGTGTCACTCTGTTTTGGCAGGGGCAACGGTTTGTAATGTCGAAAAACTAGTTTGCTTTTCCGGCCGACTAATATGTCTTTGGCCAAGCGCCTTTCCCGCGTTTAAACGCGGGTGAAAATGGTTATGTAAGAGGTTAGTCGCGCAACCCGATACCCCTGTGAATAAGGTAGTAACAGGTGAGTGCAAACAACACCAGAAATATCAGAATTACTGCAAAAGCCGAGCCAATGCTGATATCAGACACCCCAATGATGCCGTAGCGGAAGCCGTTTACCATATACAAAATAGGGTTAAATTTGGAAAGTCCGGCCCAAAAATCAGGCAACAACGATGTTGTGTAAAACACCCCGCCCAAATAGGTCAAGGGGGCTAAAATAAAGGCCGGAATAATTGCGATGTCATCAAATTTTTTCGCGAAAATCGCATTAATCATTCCCGCCATAGAAAAGACCATGGCTGTAAGAATAAGCACTGCGAATGCAATAAGCGGGTGCTTTACGTCAACGTCAGTGAAAAACAAAGTGACCACCGTAACAATAGCGCCTACAGCAAGACCACGGACAACGCCACCCATCACATGCCCTAGAATAATCACCCAGCCACTCAGCGGGGATACCAGCATTTCCTGAAGATAACCTTGAAACTTTGCGCCAAAAAATGAGGACACTACGTTGCCGTATGAACTTGTAATGACAGACATCATAATCAAACCTGGCGCCATAAACTGCATGTAGTCAAAGCCGCCCATATCACCAATTCGTCGTCCGATAAGGTTACCGAAAATCACGAAATACAGCGACATCGTGATTGCGGGGGGCACTATGGTCTGTACCCAGATTCGCGCAACACGTGAAACCTCTTTGCGAACAATGGTGTAGAAGCCAACCAACTGAATTTTTAATGGGACACCTGACATTAATTGTGACTCCCGTCAGTGGACACATCTTTGCGCTGCGTCAGCCGTATGAACAGCTCTTCAAGCCGGTTGGTTTTATTGCGCAGGCTTGAAACGATAATGCTGCGTTCGTTTAATAAACTGAAGAGGTCATTAATGCTCTGCCCTTTGCCAACTTGTACTTCAAGCTCCGATTCGCTTACCAAGCGAACTTTAAAACCGGCCAAAACCGGTGCAGCATCGACCGTATTTTCTAAATTAAGAACGAAAACTTCCTGATGCAGTTTGCGCAGGATTGCTGACATCCTGTCATTTTCAACAATTTTCCCGTCGTCGATAATCGCAATGTTGCGACACAGGGTTTCTGCTTCTTCAAGGTAATGGGTCGTCAGAATAATTGTCGTGCCCTGCTCATTAATTTCTTTCAGAAAGCCCCACATTGAACGACGAATTTCAATATCGACACCCGCTGTAGGTTCATCAAGAATCAATAGTTTTGGCGAGTGAACGAGCGCGCGGGCAATCATTAACCGCCGCTTCATTCCCCCGGAAAGACCACGCGCCTGATCATCGCGACGATCCCATAGCTGAAGCTGACGTAACATCGCCTCCGTGTGGGCCGCCGCTTGAGAACGCGGTATGCCGTAGTAGCCCGCCTGATTCATCACGATGTCATAGCAGCTCTCGTAGAGATTCATATTGATCTCCTGCGGTACAACACCAATGCATGCTTTCGCCGCATAAATATCATTATCGAGGCTGTGACCAAATACTCGAATATCGCCGTGTGTTTTATTGACCAACGAAGTGATGATACCGATGGTGGTAGTTTTACCAGCACCATTGGGCCCCAGCAGCGCAAAGAAGTCGCCCTCTTCAACTTCCAGGTCAATACCGCGCAAAGCCTGAATTCCGTTGGGGTAAGTTTTAGTAAGGCTATTTATCGCTAATGCTTTCATGCCGCACATTGTGAAGACCTTGGCGTCACAAACCAAGAGGCGCTGATTAATAAGGCAGCAGCACGGTCACCATAAGGGCTGTCAGGCGAGCCATCTAAAACAGCGCTCAGGCGAGAGTTCGCGCAACCAAGAGGGGCAGTGCAGCCAGCCTGGCCACGGCAGTGGTCTCACTATCTGGGGAGTTCGCGACACGCACTAAATCCGGCCAGAAGCGCGGATCGGTAGTAAAGCGCGCTAGCAATTTGCGTGGGGCGTGTTCGACAAGGTGACGAATTTCAATAAAGCTCATTGCCGCAAGTGAAGCGATTGATTCCGGCCGCAAGCCTAAGAACAATCTTGCCGCTGCGGTGTCACGACGGACCACTGACCAAATGTACGTTAGGAGCCCTGCTGCGAATACCTTAACGTCGCTCTGCCAAGCCGGAGATGCCTCTTCGGATATGGCTGCATTTTGCTGGCGCATCCTGTCGTGGCAGCTCGCCGGGGAATCTGCGCGCGAAGATAACAGAGGCGCCAATTCGACCAGCAGGCATGGAACCTCATCAAGGCTGCCATAAACCGGAAAATCGGGATGCCGCAGTGCTTGCAACGATTGCTGCGGCATGCCGAACAGGTCTTTGGTGTCTGGGGCATCCGGGTCCAGCATCAGCCTAATGAATTCTCGATTGAACTCCGCAATTTCAGGGTACACATCTAAATCAGTGAGTTTAGCTCGCATTTTAGGCGCTCCAGTGCCAAAACAGGTGATTACTATATATTGACTTTTTAAACTCTATTAGAGGTATATTACCGTATATGGTCGAAAAACCACATATAAGGTATATTGAGGTGTATCGGGCAGATTTAAAAAGAGGGCGCAGCAATAATAACTACAACATTACGAGGGATAACCATGCGTATCACCGACCAGCGCTACAACGGCGAAATTGAACGTTTTAACCTCGCGGTCCGTATGATTGGACACGAGGCTCGTACCGGCACTATTCGAAAATGCACAGGCTTTACCGAGGATAGAATCCGCAAAATTTACGGCAGTTATTTCAAATCTAATACAGATAATGTCGTCAAGCGTCGGCGTGGTAAGTCTCCCACACAAATCAATATGTTTATTAACACCAATAATCACCAGTTCGAATCGACGGTACTGGCATGTTTGTTTGTCATGTGCGGGGTCATAGCATTCGATACGAAAGGGATACCGGCAGCCGCTTGCGGGATTGATAAAGTTGGGGTTGGACAACGTCTTTGCGAGGCTTTCGAACGTTATCGCCAATTGCACCCAAACCCTCATTTCTCATTTCTCATTTGAAAAAGCATGGGGACTATTTAATGCGTTGACCCAAGCAAATGAACTGATCTTGTCTAATTGTGAAAGCTGCAACGGCAAGTACATTCACGACAGATATGCGCTCAACTATCACTTCTGCGCCAGCTGCGAATTGCTCGATGCGGCTGTCCGGATGTAAAGTGACCACTCCTTTACGCAGTGGCAGGATCAATGGATCTTATTCAAACCTATTTCTCGGGCGGGACGATCGATCGGAGAAGCGCTGTGCGCAAAGATCCGCAATTACTGCAGAAATTATTAGAGCAGCCACGCACCTGCCTGCTGCCGATATCGGAGGGGCAGATGCTTGTTCGCGATGGAAAGCCCGCGTTGCTTGGGCTTTCAGAGATCGCTACCGCGACGCATCATCGCGTTCCTAGTCTCCAGCAACTGGTGTACTTGGGCCGGATTTCCGACCAGGACCTTTTCGCATTTAACACCCACTCAAGCACAGACTTCAGTGCTCCGCAAAACTGTATGTTCCTTAGCGGCCGTGAACTGATGGGTAGCGTAGACACGGAGTCAGCATCGCTATTGGCCTATGCCCGCGGCATCATCAACTGGCATGACAACCATCGGTTCTGCGGCCATTGTGGCGCTCCCAACATTAGCACTGAGGGCGGCTTCGTTATGAAGTGCTCGTCATGCGGTCAACGCAGCTTTCCGCGACTCGATCCGGCAATCATCGTATTGGTCGCTCACGATGACCGCTGTCTGCTCGGACGCCAAGCATCATGGCCGGAGCAAAGGTTTTCAACCATAGCGGGATTTGCTGAGCCGGGTGAAAACCTCGAAGATGCAGTGAGGCGTGAGGTGCTTGAAGAGACAAACGTGAGTGTGGGCCGCTGCAACTATCTTGCCTCGCAACCCTGGCCCTTCCCCTCGGCACTGATGATTGGATTCCATGCGCAGGGTTTGTCCACCCACATCAAACTCAACGATGCTGAGCTCATCGAGGCCGGCTGGTTTAGCCGGGAAGACCTTCGGAGCAGCAAAATTGTTCTGCCGCCGCAGCAATCGATCGCCTTTGAGCTAATAGCGGCCTGGCATGACCTGCGGAGCGATATCCGCCTCGGCGAGATCGCCGCATCGGCAGAATTCAACGCTCCTGGTGCATAAGCCTCGAATTGACAGCACGGGCTGCTTGACAAAAAGGCGATTCATCAATAATATGCGCATGTGTTTTTATTTATGCGCATATTATTGATGAATCGTTATGCCTGCAACAATTGACTTACGCGAAAAACGACGTCAGGCGATACTGAATATTATTTCGCGGGAAGCCGTCGCGCGACAATCGGTGCTCGTGGAAAAGCTTCAGGCACAGGGGTTTCAGGCTACCCAGTCAAGTGTGAGTCGTGATCTGCGCGAGATGAACATCACCAAAAACGGGCAGAATTATGCGCCACCGCAGAATGCCAACGAGGTATCGCAAGGGCTAATGGATATGCCGGAGGGCTTTGTCCGGCAATTCGAGACGGCCGGAGCCAATATCACCGTCATCAAAACGGCAGTGGGAGCGGCGCAACGGGTGGCCGTTTTTCTGGATCGCAGCGAATGGCCTGAGATTGTTGGCACTATTTCAGGCGATGACACTATTTTTATTGCCACGCGTGATGCGCGCGAGCAAAAAGCTCTGCTCGTCAAATTGCAAAGCAGTTTGACGATTTAACCATCAGGAATTACGACGCATGACTACAACAAATAATTCATCACCTATCCTTCTGGCTTATTCAGGCGGGCTGGATACTTCGTTCTGTGTACCTTGGCTGAAAGAGACCTATGGTCGCCCAGTGATTACCGCCTGCGTGAACACTGGGGGCTTAAACGCAACGGCTGCAAAGAGTCTTGAAGACCGGGCAATGGCACTCGGAGCAACGGAGCATGTGCTTATTGAAGCCCGTGACATTTTCTTTAATCGGGTTTTAAAACACCTTATTGCGGGCAATGTCCGCCGTGGTCAGTTGTACCCGATGTGCGTGGGCGCCGAACGTGGTATTCAGGCAACGTTGCTGGCCGAGCTTGCTAAAAAGCGAGGGACAGCAACCGTTGCACATGGCTGCACAGCTGCAGGTAATGACCAGGTTCGCTTTGAAGTTGCACTAAAAACCATCAACCCTGGCTTGGAAATTATTGCGCCGGTGCGTGACCAATCCTTCGTCCGCGAAGAGCAGGTTGCTTACCTGCAAGCCGGCAACTACCCAATGCCGCCATCTGGCGCAAAGTACTCCATTAACCGGGGCTTATGGGGCGTTAGTATTGGCGGCAAAGAGACGCTGACATCGGCAGACACTATTCCTGAAGATGCGTGGGTGCTCTCCTCCAGCGCGCTTGACCAGCCAAAGGCTCCACAGGAGCTTGTTATCGGCTTTGAGAAAGGAGTGCCTGCAACAATCAATGGGGAAGAGCTTGCTCCGGTCAACCTGATAGAGAAGCTGGAAGCTATTGCGGGTGCTTATGGCATTGGCCGTGGCATTCACCTCGGTGACACTGTGCTCGGCACCAAAGGCCGGGTAGCTTTCGAGGCTCCTGCGGCAGAGGTATTGCTCACAGCGCATCGTGAACTTGAAAAGCTGGTACTCAGTTCTTTGCAGATGAGCATTAAAGAAGGTGTCTCGCTCAACTATGGCAACTTCGTGCATGAAGGTAAGCAGCTTGATCCGGTATGCCGCGACATCGAGGCGTTGCTGGAGTCTTCTCAACAACGGGTCACCGGCAGCGTAAAATTAAAACTGCGCCCCGGCAACTTATTCGTTGAGGGTGTTGAGTCAGAGTACTCTCTAATGGCGGCAACCAAAGGAGTGTATGGCGAGGCTGCTGGCGAATGGACTCCGCGCGATGCGCTCGGCTACTCAACCGTATTATCACTTTCCGGAATGCTACAAACCCGGGCAGGACAACAAAAATGAAAACTGTGCTCGCAGACAAAATCGGATCGGTTGCGCTTCACAAAAGCATCAGCCAGGAGCTTCACCTAAGCCCGGAAATACCGTGCGAGGAAGGCGTGCTTATTGCCGTTGAAGTGCTGAACAATAAAGCCACTTACAACAAACTTGAACTGGTTAGCGGTCGGATGGCACAGCTGAAGCGCGGCGATATCATCGTAGGTGCTCTCGGACATCGAAATGCCTTATTTGGTTACTCCGGTCACCTGCCAGAAACTGTAAAGCCCGGGGACATTTTGCAGCTACTGAATATTGGTGGCGTGATTGGCGTCTGCGATTCTGTTAATGCCAATTTCGGCCAACCTTTTGAGGGTAAGGTACTGGGCGCAGTGCTCGAATTTCCGCATCTAGGCGAACGCATCGGCGTTCCGGCGCGTGTTGGTGGTGAAACGCTTGATGGATTACCGCCTCTCGATACGCAAGGCATCCCAATAGTTGCGCTTGCCGGAACCTGCATGGATTCAGGGAAAACAGCCGCCGCATGCGCAATTGTCAGCCGCCTGCGTCACCAAGGTTTTACAGTCGACGCCTTCAAGGCGACCGGTGTCGCTTTACGTCGCGATATTCTGGCTATGGAGGATGCCGGTGCGCGCAATACCGTCATTTTCAGTGATTTTGGCGTGGTTGCCAGCTCGGATGAAACCGGGCCCGCAGTGACTCGCACAATGCTAAATAAGCTGTGTGCCAAAAAACCTGACGTTGTGGTGTTTGAGCTTGGCGATGGCCTGCTAGGCACTTATGGTGTCCAAGCGATACTGGCGGATGAAGACATTAAGAAGGCGCTATCCTGCATTATACTTTGCGCCAATGACCCTGTAGCGGCATGGGGGGGCGTCAAGCTCATGCAGCAAGACTACAACCTCGACACCAGTGCTGTTACAGGCCCTGCCACGGATAATCAGGTCGGAAAAAAATTGATCAATACCCGTTTAAATGTGCCGGCATGGAATGCGCTGACTGATAGCACTGAGCTCGGTGATGAGGTTATCAACATTCTTAAACTGAAAAAATAGCATAAAATTTTTTGCAGCACTGAAGTCGGTTGCATTGGACTAAAGTAATGAGTGATACAGTTAAAACAGTGGTTATTGGCAGCTCCGGATATGTCGGCGGAGAGCTGCTGCGCCTGATAGCGGGGCACCCACAACTGGAGCTCGCTGCTGCAGTATCGGAGTCGAATTCCGGAATGCCCATCAATAGTGTGTTTCCGCATTTGCACAATGCACTGGGTGAGCAATGTTTTATTGGCCCGGATGAACTGCAGCAACATCTGCATGGCAAAATAGCGATATTTTCGGCCGCGCCTCATGGAGCAAGCGCGGGCATGATTGCCGATGTTCTGGCACAAGCCAAGGACGCCGATGTGCGTGTAGTGGATGTGTCTGCTGACTTCCGCTTTGCCGATAGCGCCAGTTACTCTGCTGTTTATGGTGAACATGGTGCTCCGGAACTGCTTGATCAGTTTGTCTGTGGACTGCCGGAACACATGCCCAATACAGAACACACGAGCGTGGGCCATCCTGGCTGTTTTGCTACCGCTATGCTGCTTGCGGCTGTGCCGCTGCTGCAGTTGGACCTGATTGAGCCCGAACTGAACGCCTTTGGTATTACCGGCAGCACTGGCTCAGGTCAGGCGCCATCTGCTGGCACCCATCATCCGGTACGCAACTCGAATCTGTATGCTTATAAGCCGCTGGAACATCGTCATGCGCCTGAGGTTGTTGCTATCTGCAAAGCTCTAACCGGCAAAAACAGCACGCTCAACTTTATTCCCCACTCCGGCCCGTTTGCGCGGGGCATTCATATGACGGTTCAGGCTAAATTGAAACAGCCACGGGCGACCGAAGAACTGGTCGCAGAATTTACTGACTTTTATAACCACAACGAGTTCGTCACCGTGGTCAGTGGTCAGCCAAAGCTAAAAGATGTGACGTGCAGTAACTATTCACAAATAGGTATCGCCACTAATGGCGATACCGTGGTGGTATTCACGGTCATAGACAATTTAATTAAAGGTGCCGCGGGGGGCGCAGTTCAATGGATGAACCGCAAACTCGGCTTTGATGAAACACTGGGCCTGACGACACCCGGAAGTGGCTGGGGTTAAGGACATGAGCAACAAAAAAAATGCGGCGCAACAGGCCGAAGCCGAGCATCTGTTGCAGGTTTATGCTCAGTGGAATTTTGAGCCGGTATCCGCCAAAGGTGTGCATATTCAGTGCAAAGATCGCGAATTGCTTGATCTTTATGGCGGTCATGCTGTCGCTGCTGTTGGCTATAGTCACCCCGCTTTGGTTAAAGCACTAGAACATCAGGCTAATACACTATTTTTCCAAAGCAACGCTGTTGCACTTGATGTGCGCGCAGAAGCAGCGCGCAAACTTGCTGATTTTGCACCTCCAACGATGGACCATGTGTTTTTGGTTAATGGCGGTGCTGAAGCCAATGAAAATGCGCTGCGCATTGCTATTAAACACACTAATCGAGGCAAGGTAGTGGCTATCGAACATGGCTTCCACGGTCGGACTGCAGCGGCTGGCGCCTGCACTTGGGGCGCTAAAGATAATTGGTACAGCTTCCCGAACACGCCATTTGACGTCGATTTCCTGCCCAGAGACCAGGTTGGCGATATCAATTCTTATATCGACAAAAATACCGCTGCCGTTATTCTGGAGCCCGTACAAGGTGTAGCTGGTGCGTATGACCTCAGCGTTGACTTTGTGCAAGGGATTGCGGAACGCTGCAAAGCTGTTGGCGCGCTGTTAATTGCGGATGAGGTACAAACCGGCATTGGGCGCTGTGGCACTGCCTTTGCAATTGAGCTGTATGAAATTACGCCGGACATCATCACCACAGCTAAGGCGTTGGGTGGAGGTTTTCCGGTCGGCGCAGTAATTGTGGCAGAGCATCTTAAAGATGCTGTCCACAATGGCGACCTTGGTACTACCTTCGGTGGTGGTCCACTCGCCTGTGCGGTGGTTTCTGCGGTGCTTGATGTAATTAACAAGGAAAACCTAATAAGCAACGTGTGTGAGCAAACAGAATTCTTGCGCGCAAATCTGCCAGCAGGGCCGGTGGTTGGCATTCAGGGCAAAGGTTTTCTTGCCGGATTAATCTGCGACCGGCCAGCAAAAGAAGTGGCCGCGCAACTTCTGAAACGCAACATACTGGTAGGCAGTAGCTCTGATCCTAAAGTGGTCCGCTTGTTGCCGCCATTAACGCTGCAGCGCGAACATATACAACAACTGCTCGATGCTTTGGCAGATATTAAATAGCCTGACTCAATCCACAAGGTAATGACATGAAAGAGTTTCAAGATTTGGCCCTGATCACTCCGGAAGAAGTAGAAAATCTACTATCTCTGGCTCAGCGCCTAGAAACACACCCAGAGCCACGGGCTTTGGAAGGGAAGATTCTGGCACTGCTGTTCCTGAATCCTTCGCTGCGCACATTAGCTTCATTTCAGGCGGCAATGGGTCGTTTGGGAGGTAACTCATTTGTCATCTCGCCAGACATGTCAATTCACGGATTAGAAACGCGTCGCGGTATCGTGATGGACGGACAAGCTGCTGAGCATATTCGGGAGGCTATTCCCGTTATCGCATCATACGCAGATGCTCTTGGTATCCGAGCGTTTGCTGAACGCGAAGAACTTGATCATGATCTGGCCGACAAAGATTACATGGCATTTCGTGAGCTGGTAAAAATACCGCTCATCAACATGGAATCTGCCATCAACCATCCCTGTCAAAGTCTAGCGGACTGGAAAACAATGGACGATTTGGGGATGCCACGCGTGGGCGGCAAGTTTGTGTTGAGCTGGGCCTATCACCCACGGGCATTGCCACTGGCAGTGCCCTCAGCAACAGTGCATATGGCGGCGATGCGCGGGATGGACGTTACGGTTTTGCGCCCAGAAGGCTTTGAACTGCCTGAAAGTATCATGAAAAAGGCACAAGAAGCAGCGCAGTTCTCCGGCGGGTCGGTAAGCGAGACTGATGACAAAGCTGCCGCACTGGAAGGTGCTCATGTGATCTATGCAAAATCATGGGCATCAACAAAGCATTATGGTCACCTGCCTAACGACGAAAAAGCACGGGAAGGATTAAAACATTGGTGCATCAACAACAGTTGGTTTGATACCACGCAAAAAGATGCACGATTTATGCATTGTCTGCCGGCGAGACGCGGCATCGTTGTGGCTGATGAAGTTCTGGATGGACCACGCAGTGTGGTTATTCCGGAAGCGCGTAACAGAATGTATGCACAAATGGCTGTGCTGCATCAAATGCTAGGAACTAAGTAACTGATGATTAATAACACTAAAACCCGGGACATCGTAGTAGCGGCGCTCACTCACGCGACGCCGTACATACGCATGTACAAAAACAAGGTCTTCGTTATTAAGGCCGGCGGTGAAGTGTTTGAGAACATGGGAACCACCAAGACACTGGTTGAACAAATAGCAATACTTCATCAGATCGGCATTCGCGTGGTCATTGTTCATGGTGGCGGCCCGCAGTCAACGCGATTAGCCGACACACTAAATATCGAAACCAAGATGATCGAGGGACGTCGGGTAACAGATGCCAATATGCTTAAGGTATCGGCCATGGTTCTAAATGGTCAAATCAACACCCAGATTCTGGCAGCTTGCCGAAGTCTAAGTGTGCCGGCCGTGGGAATCAGCGGCGTGGATTGTGGACTCATTAAGGCCAGCAAGCGTACTCCTGTAAAAATAGGTGATTCGACCGTGGACTTCGGTTTCGTCGGTAATATTGATTCAGTTGATATCAGTGTATTGCAGACGCAACTGGACAGTGGGTTGGTGCCGGTCATCAGCCCGTTATCAGCAGATGGCGATGGCACACTGCTGAACATCAATGCCGATACCGTCGCAGCAGAAATCGCCTCTGCATTGGGTGCGGAAAAACTCATTCTTGCAACCGGCGCAGCGGGTATTCTTGGAAACGTCGATGACCCTGGCTCAATTATTAGCTATGTCGATATCGAGGGCTTACAGGTACTGCGAAACAATGGCTCGTTAAAAGCCGGCATGTTGCCAAAGGCCACTGCTATCGAATCGGCGATTCAAGGTGGTGTATCGCGTGTGCATATGATCTCGTACAAGGTACCCAACAGCCTACTGCTGGAAATCTTCACTAATGAAGGTACCGGTACACTAATCGTCAAACACATTGAAGCACTCTCCGCGGCAGAACAGGGGCAGGACTAATGTCATCAAACACACGCTTGTGGGATAAAGGTCAGCCATTGGATGAGCGTATCCTCCGTTACACTGCAGGTGACGACCACATACTTGATGCTCGCCTGATTCAGTATGATGTGCGCGCTTCTATTGCACACGCTGGCATGCTGCATGCGCAGGGGCTGATAAGCAAAGCCGATTACGCTGCCATTGAAGCCGGTCTGGGTGCGCTAGCTGAATCTTACGCTGCAGGAGAATGGTGCATCTCGCTAGAAGATGAGGATGTCCATACTGCGCTAGAGAGTCGGCTCACCGATGCCATAGGTGATGCTGGAAAACGAATTCACTTAGGTCGCTCTCGTAACGATCAGGTATTGGTCGCACTGCGTTTGTATTTGCGCGATGCGGCACAACAACTTGCAACAGCCGCACAAACCACCGTCACTGCCTTAGAGGAACTAGCAGACAAGCAAGGGCAGGTTGCCCTCCCCGGCTACACACATATGCAACAGGGCATGCCCAGCTCTGTGGATCTGTGGGCAGGTGCTTATGCCGCTGAGTTGCTGGATGATATCGCGGGCATTAAACGCACATTGGGGCGGATAAACCTCAGCCCTTTAGGCAGTGCAGCGGGCTATGGCACGCCCAATGTTCCGGTAGACCGGCAGTTTACGGCCGATGCTTTAGACTTCGACAAAGTGCACGAACCCGTCACAGCAGTACAACTCTCGCGCGGCAAAGCCGAAGCATCGTTAGTGTTTGAACTGTCCTTGCTTATGCAGGACCTAGGGCGACTCGCCTCCGACCTGCTGTTATTTTATACGCAGGAGTTTGCGTTTATTAGCCTGCCCGACAACATAACCACCGGCTCCTCAATTATGCCGCAGAAGCGTAATCCCGATGTACTGGAGCTTGTACGAGCGGCATCGGCAACCATGCAAGGCAGTCTAGTGGAAATAATGAGCATCACTGCTAAATTACCCTCAGGCTATCAGCGCGACCTGCAGCGCATTAAGTCGCCTCTTTTTAAGGCAATTGATCTCGCCCAAGATTCAGCGCTGATCATGACCAATCTTGTCAATGGCCTGAGCTTCAATGTCGAGAATATCGTATTGGATCCATCAGTTCATGCAGCTGCCGATGCTAACAAGATGGTTGTTGAAGAGGGTATTAGCTTCCGTGATGCCTATCGCCGGGTTGGCGAGGCTTATAAAAAGTGATTGGCACACAACCGAGCGTATTGCTTCTAGGCGTAATTTTTAGCCTTAACCTTACGGCCTGTGGTCAGTCTGGCGCCCTGTATTTACCTGGTTCTGAGCCCATCAACTCGGCAAGCTCAGCGCCTAACACGGAAACAGCTGCTGATGAACAGGATGAACTCACAGAGCTTACCGAATCGACAATACCGACCTCTGATACCGAAGTAACCGAATGAGCAAAGAGCAATCATTGCTTTTGGTGGATGGGTCTTCATACCTATACCGCGCATTTCATGCTGCGCCGCCGCTAAATACACGCAGCGGTCAGCCGACCGGTGCTATCCACGTCATGCTGAATATGCTGCATAAGACTCTGCGTGAAGAGAATACCGATCTCGTCGCCATTGTCATGGATGCGCCGGGAAAAAATTTCCGTCATGACATGTATCCAGACTACAAAGCCAACCGGCCACCCATGCCCGATGATCTGCGACTGCAAGTTGATGCATTGAATACGGCTATCGAGTTATCGGGTTTACCGTTTATTCGCGCACCCGGTGTGGAAGCTGATGATGTAATTGGTACGCTGGCAACTCAGGCCACTGCCGCCGGAATCAGCACCATCATCAGCACCGGCGATAAAGATATGGCGCAGCTTGTTAACAGCTCTGTGTCATTAATCGACACCATGCATAACCCGTCGCGCCGAACAGACATCAGCGGTGTAAAGAAAAAATTCGACGTCACACCCGAGCAGATTATTGACTACCTTGCACTTGTCGGCGACACCTCCGATAACGTGCCGGGGATCCCAAAGTGCGGTCCTAAAACTGCTGCCAAATGGCTCAATGAATACGGTTCAATCGATAAACTGGTTGCGCATGCTGGCGATATCGGCGGCAAAATTGGCGAGAGCCTGCGTGCCAATTTGGAGCAGTTACAGCTCTCCAGACGGTTGGTTACCATCGATACCGCCGTTGAACTGGACTATTCGCCAGACTCACTGGCTGCGACCAAGCCAGATAATAAAGGGCTTCAGAAGCTGTACGAAGAACTCGAACTCAAAGGACTGCTGAAAACTCTGGGACAAGACTCTTCAGCAGCCGTAAGCGCCTCGTCTGAATCGGCTTATGATATGCCGGAAATCAATAACGAGCGCCAGTACGAAACCCTCCTCACTAACGCAGATCTGGAGCGCTGGCTCAAGAAAATAGAATCTGCTTCGCTGACGGCGTTTGATACTGAGACAACCAGCATTAACTATATGCAGGCTAAACTGGTGGGCATGTCGTTTGCAGTAGAGGCGGGCGAAGCCGCATATCTGCCGGTTGCTCACAGCTATACTGGTGCACCAAACCAATTGGATCTTGATGTTGTACTAAAGCGGCTCAAACCGTGGCTGGAAAATAACGCCCATAAAAAAGTGGGGCATCATCTTAAGTACGATGCGCACATTCTTGCCAACTACGGTATCAACTTGAACGGCATGGCCTATGACACCATGATCGAATCCTATGTACTGAACAGTACTGCAGGCCGCCATGACTTGGATTCGGTCGCGCTACGCTATCTCGGTGTTGAAACTATTCACTATGAAGATGTGGCCGGCAAAGGGGCAAAACAGATAGGTTTTAACGAAGTCTCTTTAGAAATCGCCGCGCCATATGCCAGCGAAGATGCCGATATTTGCTTGCAACTGCATCAGCATTTATGGGGTTTAATTGATGCCATTCCTACACTGCGTGATCTCTATCTGAATATTGAGCAGCCGCTGGTTAAAGTGCTCCAGATAATAGAAGAAACCGGCGTGCGAATTGATGATTTTCAGCTGGCCCAACAGAGCACAGAGTTAGAACAGAAGCTCCAGAAAATCGGAGCCAAAGCCCATGATGTAGCCGGGCATTCGTTTAATCTCGCCTCTCCCAAGCAGCTCCAAGCTATTCTATTTGAAGAGCTGGAGCTCCCGGTAATTCGCAAAACCCCTAAGGGTCAGCCATCCACAGCAGAAGATGTACTGCAGGAACTGGCGGACGACTACGAGCTACCACGCCTAATACTGGAATACAGAGGCATGGCAAAGCTGAAGAGCACTTATACCGACAAATTGCCTGGCATGATTAGTCCGCGCACGGGGCGCATTCACACCTCTTATCATCAATCGGTTGCCGCCACCGGGCGCCTCTCGTCATCAGACCCGAACCTACAAAACATTCCAATTCGAACAGAAGAAGGTCGGCGTATCCGTCAAGCGTTTATTCCAGAGAACGGCTATCAGCTCATTGCTGCTGACTATTCGCAAATTGAGTTACGCATCATGGCGCATATTTCTGAGGATCCGAATCTTCTGGAAGCCTTCGCTAACGATAGAGACGTGCACCAGGCCACAGCCGCAGAAGTATTTTCAGTTGAACTTGATGTCGTCACAATCGAGCAGCGCAGAGCAGCAAAGGCGATTAATTTCGGTCTGATGTATGGCATGTCTGCATTCGGTTTAGCCAAACAACTTGGTGTGGGACGTTATGAGGCAAAGGATTATATCGACACGTATTTTGCCCGCTACCCCGGAGTGAGTAAATTTATGGAGCACACCCGCGATGAAGCCAGGCGGCTGGGCTACGTCGAAACAGTATTTGGTCGCCGACTCTACCTGCCCGAGATCAATGATCGAAACGGTCAGCGGCGGCAGTATGCTGAACGCAGCGCCATCAACGCACCGATGCAGGGCACAGCGGCTGACATCATCAAGAAAGCCATGCTAAAGGTTCAGAACTGGCTGGACGAGGAGCACGTGGATGCACGCATCATTATGCAGGTGCACGATGAACTCGTTCTCGAGACCCGAGAGGATTGCGTTGATAAGGTCAAATTACAGCTGGAGAACCTGATGTCACAGGCCGCAACCCTTAAAGTACCGTTGCGCGTTGATGTTGGCGTTGGTGATAACTGGGATCAAGCGCACTAAATCAGCATTATTAATGTGATTAAAATAAATTATTTCACTTCCGGTCACTAAAACATGAACTTTTAGCACAGATTGGTATCATATCTACTGGGCACTAAAAGCCCCCCGCTTGCCTCCCTAAGCGGGGCAGTAAGACAGGTTTCCCCAAGCCGCTTGCTGTAGCCCCGGGTGTAACCCCTGTAATCCGCACCCGGGGCACCTTTTCTTCTTGGAAAGCTGCCGGCAAATTGCTGCCAATCCAGTATTGGCCCTTCTGTCCCGGGTGCCACCATCGGGCTACCCGCAGACCAAGAACTTATCCAAAACTGCCCTTGCCTCGGATGTACCGTCTTTTTTCAACGACGAAAAAAGCTGCACGGATGCTGACCCTTCGAGCTCCTTGGTCACCCTCAGCAACGCTGCTTTTGCTGGGCCGCGCTTCAGTTTGTCGGATTTACTGAGCAAAATATGCACAGGACAACCCACCTCCTGGCCCCAATTCACCATCTGCCAATCAAAATCACCCAGCAAACGCCTAATATCAACGATCAGGAACATCCCCGCCAAAGACTGTCGCTGGTTGAAATAACTGCCCATAAGCTCTTGCCAGTGGTCTTTCATGGCCATATTGACCTTGGCGTAGCCATAGCCCGGCAAATCGACCAGCCGTTGTCCGTCTTCGCGCAAGGTAAAGAAGTTGATCAATTGGGTGCGGCCGGGGCTCTTGCTGATCTTGGCAAAACCGCGCCGATTAACAATAGTATTAATAGCGCTGGACTTGCCTGCATTCGACCGTCCAGCGAAGGCAACCTCCGCTCCTGAATCAGCCACGAACTGTTTTGGCAGGTTGGCGCTCTTAATGAAACTGGCCGCTGGGTAATGAGACATGAATTTTCAGCCTGAAAATCGCAGGATTTGGCCGATTCGGAGTCGTTTTGGTGTAGAATCCGCCGCTGACCCAAGTGTAGCATGGGGTCTTATAGTTAAACTCAAACAACCCCTACTTCAGTTCAGGCAGACTTCCGAACGTGATTATAAAATCAACTTATTTAAATGCATCTCTGCGGGCTCTGCTTGCCGTGTTCTCAACCATTGCTCTCGCAAGCAGCGCACAAGCAGCTGGGTCTATCGATGCCGGCAAAGAAAAAGCCTTAACCTGTAGCGCCTGTCATGGCGTTGATGGCAATAGCGCGAATCCGCAATGGCCAAGCCTTGCGGGTCAGGGCCAAGCTTATTTTATTAGCACAACGGAAGCTTTTCAGCAGCCCCTAGGAGATGCCGGCGAAGTCGTTGAGGGTGGTCGCTATGACCCTGTCATGGCTGCGCAGGCTATCAATCTCTCGGCCGAAGACTTGGCAGATTTAGCGGCCTATTTCAATGCTCAAACAATGACAGGAAAAGTATCTGATCCTGCATTAGTTAGTGAGGGCGAGGGGCTCTACCGCGGTGGCAATACTGAAGCCAATGTTTCAGCCTGTATCGCATGTCATGGGCCCAGTGGCCGCGGCAATGCGCCTGCCGCATACCCATCAATTGCCGGACAGCATGCCGTATACACAGTCAAACAACTGCAAGACTATCGCTCGGGCGCACGTCAATCCGACAAATCAGCGGTCATGCGCAGCATTACCGAGCGCATGACAGACAACGAGATAGCGGCGGTAGCTTCGTATATTCAGGGTCTGCGGTAGCACAGCTTAATACAGATCGACTACTATTGGGTTATTAGCAACGGGTGCGCGTTCATGTTTAGAAAACTGCTGGCAATTTCTGCTCTCTCTATTCTGGCTGCATGCAGCCCGGCGCCGGAAAATACGCCAACTCTGGAGGCTCCTGCGGTTGAAGCGGCAGCAACATCCCCAACCATCGCCGATGTTATCGTTGTCGATGCGGCAGCCCAAACTGAAAGCACGGCAGAGACAGCGCAATTCAAGTATAAGCAGGGTGATCACTATGAGCGATTCACCAATGCTCAGGGAACCAGCAGCGCACCAGATAAGATCGAGGTTGCCGAAGTATTCTGGTATGGCTGCCCCCACTGCTATAGCTTTGAACCTTATCTGAAGAGCTGGAAAAAAACTCTCGGACCTGATGTCAGCCTGGTCAAGCTGCCGGTTATGTGGAACCCTACCAATGAAATCCATGCGCGCCTTTTCTATACCGCGCAGGCCTTGGGAATTCTCGAGCAGGCACACGGTGATATTTTTCAGGCGATCCACACGAACGGTGAAATGCTGGCATCTGAATCTGCACAACGCGATTTTATCACTAGCAAGTACGGCATTAGCGAAGAAGACTTTGACAAGGCTTATCGCTCATTCTCTGTAAATAGCAAACTGCAGCAGGCAAAAAACTGGACTCAGCGCTATCAGATTCGATCAGTTCCCGTGCTAATCATCAACGGCAAATACGCGACGGTTGGCACCGAGCTGCGTGACTACGAACAAATTCTTGATGTTGCTGACGAACTTATCGAACGCGAACGTCAAGACCGATAATCGCACTTCGGCGCTAAACGTTAACCGGAATGGAGTTGATTACCCCCAGCTAAGAGTGATGGTGGTTATGCTTGGCTGTTGCACAAGCCTCGCAGTTTACCCAACCCGAGTCACCATCTAAGTAATGCTCTTTCTTCCAGATTGGCACGCGCAGCTTCACCTCATCAATTACGTACCGACAAGCATCAAATGCCTCTCCACGATGAGGCGCGCTTACGCCAACCCATACAGCGATATCGCCTATATCCAGGCTTCCTGTGCGGTGCACGCACACAACGCGGGCAATAGGGAACCTTTGGAGAGCTTCCGCAAGAATCTTCTCGCCTTCCTTAATCGCTAACGCTGGATAAGATTCATACTCCAAACGCAGCACCTGCTGCCCCTCATTATGATTACGCACCCAGCCATCAAAGCTCACTAATGCACCGCAGGTCTCATTGCGCAACTGCTCTGCGAATGTAGAAACAGAGATTGGGTTTTCAGTCAAATCGAACACATCAACCTCCCGCTACTGGAGGAATAAATACAACGCGATCACCATCTTGCAATTTGGCGGCCCAAACGCTGAACTCATCGTTTATGGCAACCTTAAAGTTACGCGGCGCGGCAAAACCATGTGCCGACTGAAGCTCCTGAAACAATGCCTCAGCGGTTGGCGCATCGGTAAGTAGCGACTCCGAAGCCCGCTCTGCCTGCTCGCGCAATATCGCAAAATATTCAATATGTATAGTTTTCATTCTGCATTCCATTTTTTTTCGTTCAACGCAACAACTGCGCGTAGCACTTTATTATAAGCCTGCTATAGCGGCTGTAGCCTACACTCGGTAGGGCTTCGTGCCAACGATATATAGCGTCCGTATGCGCGATAGCCGTCAAAGCACTCAGCTTTTTTGTCACATGGTGAGCGTAGACACCTTCCTAGCTTCACTGGGGATACTGCACCTCGGGGCAACGCAAAGCAGCTCACCTGGCAAACAAAGCTTCCGGATCGGCGAAGCCTTTAAACTCGAGCGCATTACCGAAGGGGTCGTAGAGGAAGAATGTTCCCTGCTCGCCCGACTGTCCCGCAAAGCGGATTTTCGGCTCAAGCACAAAAACCTGATTGCATAAGCGCAAACGCTCGGCCAATTTCCGCCAGTCGTTCATGCTAAGCACTACGCCAAAGTGCGGCACTGGGACACTGTCACTATCCACCTGGCTAAGCAATGTGTCCACCGCTATCGCGCCAGAATGACAAACCAACTGGTGCCCAAAAAAATCGAAGTCTACCCAGTGCTCAGCGCTTCGCCCTTCAGTGCAACCCAACACCTCACCATAAAACTCACGAGCGTGTGCCAGCTCATGAACAATAATTGCAAGATGAAAAGGCGGCAGATTATAGCTCATAGCTCCACCGTAGACTCATACGCAGGCTCTGGCCCATGAGGATCCCAGGCAGATGGTGCCTGCGCGAGAAAATCGACCAGCTTAGGTATCAACACCGAAGCGCTAAGCCCAGTCGGCTGATTTTTCACTACTTGCAAACGAGCAGCAACCTCATTGACACCCTCAAAAGCCCATTGGGCATTTGCCGGCTCAAGCGCATTGAGGTGCTCTGCCAGCGGCGCCAAATCAACACGTGGTAACGGCCGAAAGCGGATTACCTGCACCCAACTTTCATAACGCTACTGAAACGACATACGTTGACCCTGAACCCAAAGAATCCGAGAGCAATCTGTGTGCTCAAATATTGCAAAAGGGTGCACTGGCAGCTCCCAACGAAGCAGATAACGCCGAATCGAAATACACGGTAAGGTATCCGGCACGTGAATTACTGCCAGATCAACATCAGGATAAAGCTCTATTCGGACTTGACCGGCGGCGAGCAATTCACGACTCTGCTGCCAAAAGCTATATTCGGCCTGCCACTGCGCTGTATCACTAAATGGATCGGCTAAAATTGCCGGCAAAGCCCGCAACATACCCCGATATTGCTCAATAATGCGTTGACGCAAGGGCAAACTAAAAATCTTAGGCCCCAAGGGTGAACTTTCCTTATCGGACCACGCCCCTAAAACAAATGCTAATTTTGCTGCGGTCTCGTCAGTGCAGCGCCAGAAGTCAGTCGCATAGGAGGTCGCAATACACAGATCGCGATGTTGATACGCGAGCTCCGGATTAACCAAAGCAAACATACTCAGCAAGCCATCCTCATCATAATGACTGTTAGAGACAACTGACACGTCAACATGCGCCGAAGGGTCATCCAGATAGGTATAAACGATATGTGTTGAGGTGTCTTTTCGCAGGTGGTCAGGAGTCCTATTCCACGGCCAATGAGACAAGCTCAGAAGCGTTGAACCCTGATCTTTACCATCAACTACGATATGCGGATCGTCATTGATTTCGTGATAAGGCACATAACATGCGGGAGCGGGAAGAAGGGGCACAGCCCACCTCAAAGAGTTCGGATTAGCGGCTACTTCGACCGGACAAAAAAGCCCAGCACAAAAGCAAAAAGACTCACGGCTATTACGGCCAAAACATGATACTGAGGTGCAGCTATATACTCTGCTCCGGGCGCTACAACAGCCGGAGAGATAAGGCGCCACACATACCAACCGACAATCCAGGCGGCAGGAACAATAGTTGGCAGAATAGCCACGACAGAGGCTATGTCATTATTCGCCTTGCGCAACATTAACCAGCTGAATAAACCGGCAATCAACACCGGCAACAGATTGATCCCAAATAGCGACACGGCGGCATCAGTGTTTCCGGGAAAAACGATCAGACTGGAAACAACTGCCATCAAAGGGACCGAAGCCATTCCTAACAGATTTAGTTTACCGTACTTAGTCATACCACTGATCCCGCAGAAATAATCACAAAGTTGTATGCCGCAAATAATAGCACCCCTGTCGCATTAAGGCGGCAGGGGTGCATGCTTTTGCGGCAAAAATCCGCAGAATGGCTTCACAACTGCCCGAAGCCAGTCATGCTTAGAACAATGTATAGATAAACGGTGCCGCTGCAGAACCCTGGGCAACAACAATCAATACACCAAGCAACAACATCACAAGAATAATCGGCGCCAACCAGAACTTTTTGCGCTCTCTCATGAAGCCCCACAAATCCTTACATAAATCAATCATCAGAAGGGGTTCTCCAGGTTTTTAATCGGATTGTCTTTTGAAATAACCCTATAGGTGTCAACACTGTCATCCAGCTTGCGTGCCATGGCGTCTTTGCCCATAACTCGCATAACCAAACCAATCGGGGCAAACATTAGGTAGAAAACAATGCCCATAATCAGGGGAGTCATGACCTTGCTCATCATCAGGCCGAAGCTCATCCAAACATGATGCACGCCTTTCAGACTCATCGGGGCAACCAAGCCCCATACAATCAGCAGGCCTCCCAGTAGAAATGGCCAACGCAACGCTGTTTGAGATGGCTCTAACGCACCCCAAAAATCATAGCTGTGAAGGAATCTAATTTCTGAAAACAGCCATGGAAACAGAAAACCGAACAGACCGATAATAATTAGGCCGGTAACAACCCCGAAATCACGTAAACCCTTCTTGTCTAAAACAGGAATTTCATGCATAGCTATTAATCCAACTCAAACTCATCTTTCCAATCATCGGTACCCTCCCACTTGGGCTGATCTTCTTTAGCAAGCAGAAAGTTATCGACAATCAAATAATCCATCTCAGTGCGCATAAAGCATCGATACGCATCATCGGCAGTCATCACAATAGGCTCGCCGCGGACATTAAACGAGGTATTTACTAATACGCCGCAGTCTGTTTTCTTATTAAACTCACTAAGCACATTATAGAAATACGGATTAGTCTCTTTGTGCACGGTTTGGATTCGGGCCGAATAGTCAACATGAGTAATTGCGGGAAGCTTTGAGCGAGGCACATTCAATTTTGCAATGCCAAATAACTTATCCTGCTCCTCGGTCATTGCAATACGCTGCTCTTCAACAATTGGAGCAACAATCAGCATATATGGGCTGGGGCGGTCTTGAACAAAATATTCGGACACGCGCTCAGCTAAAACTGCAGGGGCAAATGGCCGGAATGACTCACGGTATTTAATTTTAAGGTTCATCACCGACTGCATCTTCGGGCTGCGCGGATCACCGATGATAGAACGGCCGCCTAAAGCACGCGGACCAAACTCCATACGGCCCTGAGCCATACCAATAACATTTTCGGTTGCCAGAATCTCGGCAACGCGGGGGAAGAAGTCAGCATCTTCAAGCTGTGTATAAACCGCACCGTACGCATCCAGATCTTTTTTAATGCCTTCCTCGGTGAACTTAGGCCCAAGATAAGAACCGCTCATCAAGTCATTTTTGTTGTCGACGGCGCGCGGGCCATCTTTATAGTGATGCCAAATAACAGCAGCAGCCCCCAAAGCGCCGCCAGCATCACCTGCAGCAGGCTGAATCCAGATATCTTTAAACGGACCATCACGAAGAAGAATCCCGTTAGAAACACAGTTAAGCGCTACGCCACCAGCCAAACACAGATAGTCCGCACCGGTTTCTTTGTGCAATGTTTCGGCAAGCCGCATTACTACAATCTCAGTAACTTTCTGAATCGATGCTGCAAGATCCATTTCCCGCTGAGTAATTTCAGTTTCTGCTGTACGCGCCGGGCCACCAAACAGATCTGCGAACTTATCGTTCGTCATTGTCAGACCGGTGCAGTAATTAAAATAGGACATATCGAGGCGGAATGTGCCATCTGCCTTCAAGTCGAGCAGATTCTCCAAAATCAGATCAACATACTTAGGCTCACCGTAGGGTGCCAGACCCATTAGCTTGTATTCGCCTGAGTTAACTTTAAACCCGGTAAAATACGTAAATGCTGAATACAGGAGCCCCAAGGAATGGGGAAAATCAATTTCCCATAAAGGCTTGAGGTGATTGCCCTCACCAAGCCATGCCGACGTTGTGGCCCACTCGCCAACACCATCGAGACACAACACCGCAGCCTTGTCATAAGGACTGTAGAAAAATGCAGAAGCCGCATGAGATTGATGATGCTCAGCAAACATAAGATCGGGCAGTTCTTTTTGTTTGCAGCCTGCTAATTTCGAGAGCTCACGCTTTAACGTGGTTTTTAAATAAAGCTTCTCTTTCAACCAAACAGGCATCGCTGCAATAAATGAACGGAAACCTTGTGGCGCATAAGAAAGATACGTTTCGAGTAGCCGCTCAAACTTAACCAGAGGCTTGTCATAGAAAACGACATGATCAACATCAGTTAGATTGATACCAGCTTCTTGAAGACAGTACTGAATCGCTTCGGCAGGAAACCCCGGATCATGCTTTTTACGAGTAAACCGTTCTTGTTGAACCGCCGCAACAATATCACCATCGTGGATCAATGCCGCTGCACTGTCATGATAGTAGGCCGAAAGCCCTAAAATATAAGTCCCGCTCACGCTAATTTTCTCTACCCTATAGCTAATGCCGCATCACCGACACAATTAATAACCTTTAAAATATCCTATTGCTATGGTCAAACCTGCTTCCGAAGCGATCCACTAAGGCAATAGCAGGGATTAATACTAGATACTAACAACACATAGTTCTGTGACCATAGTCGCGGAACGCCATCTCACTAACAGCTCTGTTGCGAATGTGAGCATACACAACGTTTTGACCCAGTCAATCATCGGCTATGGTACAAAGCTGATGAGTCTTCCTTACTTAGGGCTGCGCAAGGCCGAGCTCCCATTTTTCCAAGGTTTCCGGCATAAAACCACCTCTGGAATAGATCTCAAGGTAGTGCAAGCATCCATTTTTCATGAACAGGCTGCTTCCGGCTCCATCCATCAACATATCGCTCCTGATATGAGGACATACCGGTCGGGTTCCATCCGGTATAGGGACAAATCCTTCGGGAACGCCCAAATACAAAAACAGACCGGTGCCCATAAAATCGCGTTTTTGCACCTCTGCAGCGGCGATCTGGTCTGCCAACTCCTGACTCCCAGAATGCTGCGCAATCCAGCCAAGAACCGCCTGCTCAAGCTCACCCATAAATAGCCCGCCAAACACTCAAAAATTGATCATCGCACACCAATTTTAATGGTGCGCAATCTCTGTATATAAACCATGTTTTCCGCGCCAATGGACGTCGACTCCCGGCCGAAGCGATCGTTGACGCGCTTAAATTATTGCTGAAACCGCGTTCATGTATTTCGAATGCCTCGCGACCCTGATAGGCAAACCATTAAGCACTTGGGTAGCCAGCTGACGCTGAGCACGATCAAACTTACACTCAACAACAACAGTCTCAGGCAGATTCGCCTTCAGGCGAACATTTGGTCGAGGATTTTTCCGCTGATCCCACACCATCTGATCGAAGTCGAGGGTAACCCGAATACGGCCACATGCGCTCAAATAATAAAAACGCCGATAGTGATTAATCATTACAGCCCAAGGATTTTGCTCCAGCCAGAGACGACCCTCGTGATCAAGCTGAAGGGCTATCATATCGCGGATTTCTGTCCATGTTGTGCGGTCATCAACCGGCAGATCTTTAACTTTGTACAGCAGTTTCCAGCCGTACTGATTACGCTTTTGCTTGATCTCAAGCTTGCCGGGAGATGGCAGTAAACTGTCCCCATACCAGCGATACCGTACTTTTGTGCGGTCACTTACGCCGGCCAAGTTCTCGGCATACGCTGAGTACTCCAAGGTATCAAAGTAAACATTATGCACCGTGCGCATCGGATACGCCTCTGAAAATGCCAGAGGGTGCAACCGCAGCCACTGGTACACCACATCTGTATCACGCCGATTCGTAACAAACTTAATTTCTTGTCGGGCGCCGTCAGGAACTAACATTACTGGCGATCCTCCGGTTTAGGCCGCCGTAACCCTGGCCTCATAACAGTGTTATAAAGTTCATCCACATCAATATCCTCCGGAGCAAACTCCTCGCCATCGAGAATTACCCGACTGCCGGTCTGCACCACTGCGACCGCACGATTACCCTGCAGAGTCATATTCCTGGCCACTACTTCGGCGATGCCAAATTCCGGCTTCTTTATGTAAGCCATCAAGGCAGAAATTCTGGAATTAAAAATAGAAGAGTTTGCTATGTCGAGACGAGAGCCATCCTTGGCAGCAGCGCCCGTCCCGCACGCTTCAATAAATAAGTTTTCAGCCTGCACCTGACTGGCCTCGCCGACAGAGAGCGCTTTATCGTCGACATTTAAAAACCGTGTGCCATTCAGGCTAATATTACTTGTGCTGACGTCAACAGCATCTCCGCCTCCAGCGGTGCCGATACCTTCAAACAGACCGCCGATAATTTTGCCGGTGCAGAAATCACAGTCAAACCCATCGGACAAGGTATCAATAATCTGTAAATTACTAATCGCAAAATCTGAGCTAATAATATTTAGTCCGTCCTCACCCTTATGATGCAGGATTGAGATGTCGGACATATCAACAGAATTGCGGTAAAAATTTGTGCCGCCCATCAGCTTCCAAACACCCAACTCCACGCCGCGAGTATCTTCCACAACCACATTGCTCCAGCGCGAACGCTCCGACGCAGCAAACGCAACAAACCCCAACCAGCTGTCCGCACCTGCCTCGGCGAGCAATTGCACAGGCTCCGCGACAGTGCCTTCAAAAAAGACATTGCCGCGAACAATCAAGGCAGCATCCTCGGCAAAACGCAAAGTAGTACCGGGACCCGCTTGAAGTGAGTAGCCTTCGGGGAAGGCCATTGTACTAGTGACTGACCACTCTCCTGCCGCAATACTCACCTTTTTTGCAGACTCATCAAGCGATAAAAAGCTTGATATGGCCAACAGCTCATCGATACCCATAACAGGGATGGGGTTGCGATTAACCAAGGGCGCCTGTTTGACCGCTTTAATATTAAAGCCACGATCCTGTTGCCTACCCAAAACCAGAATGGTCTCCTCTGCCAAATCTGCAGGCAACTCTATTCTAGTCACCGGTGAAATATCATTAACTGCTCTGCTTTGAAGCTCCAGGGGCAAACCCGGCAAAACAATCTGTTGCCCATCCACCTCTATAGCATCTATCGTCACGGGGTAAGGAATCGCCGATGCCAAATCAAGATACGTCCGATCGCCGTCAGTAACCTGGTATGCACGCAGCGCATTGGGGTAAT